>Ga0308157_10003277_pt1 | contig 23983 bp, 26 predicted proteins | sample PhyBR1_FD_201035 | JGI IMG/M metagenome (GOLD analysis project Ga0308157, IMG submission 201035) | Phyllosphere microbial communities from UC Gill Tract Community Farm, Albany, California, United States - DLSLB.R1 | ecosystem: Host-associated > Plants > Phyllosphere > Unclassified | place: USA...
GTTCTACGAGAACGGCAAGTACAACCTGGTCGGCGAGAACAAGCGCCTGACCTCCGAGCAGTTCGTCGACTTCCTGGCCGACTGGACCAGCCAGTACCCGATCATCACCATCGAGGACGGCCTGGCCGAGAACGACTGGGCAGGCTGGAAGCTGCTGACCCAGCGCATCGGCAACAAGGTGCAGCTGGTCGGTGACGACCTGTTCGTGACCAACCCGAAGATCTTCGCCGAAGGCATCGAGTCGGGCACCGCCAACGCCATCCTGATCAAGGTCAACCAGATCGGCACCCTGACCGAGACCCTGGAAGCCATCGCGATGGCCGACAAGGCGCATTACGCCGCCATCGTCTCGCATCGCTCGGGCGAAACCGAAGACACCACCATCGCCGACATCGCCGTGGCCACCACCGCCACCCAGATCAAGACCGGCTCGCTGTGCCGCAGCGATCGCGTGGCCAAGTACAACCAGCTGCTGCGCATCGAGGAAGCCCTCGGCAGCGGCGCGCGTTATGCCGGCCGTGATGCGTTTGTCTCGCTCAAGCGCTGATCGTCATGCGTAATTGGCGCTGGCTGCTGCTGGTGCTGGCGGTACTGCTGGGATTGCTGCAGTACCGCTTCTGGTTTGGCCAGGGCAATTCGGGCGAAGTGATGATGCTCGAGGCGCAGGTGGCCAACCAGAAGCGTGACAACGACGGTCTGCAGCAGCGCAATGATTCCCTGGCGGCTGAAGTCCAGGACCTCAAGGATGGCGAGGCTGCCATCGAGGAGCGTGCGCGCAGCGAACTGGGCATGATCAAACCGGGTGAGAAGTTCTACCGGGTCGTCGAGGACGCCCCGGTGGCTGCGCCCGTGGTGCCTGCGCCTGCCGCGGCGACGGAACCGTCGGCCGGGCAGGGCAACCAGCAGTCGCCATCGGAGAACATCCCGTGATCCTGCAGACCTGGGCGGTGGTTCCCGCGGCTGGGCGCGGCGCGCGTTTTGGCGGCCCGGTGCCCAAGCAGTACCTGTTGGCCGACGGTGAGCCGCTGCTCGCGCACGCCCTGCAGTCCCTGCTTGCCCATCCCGGCGTGGCCGGGGTGATGGTAGCCATTGCCGAGAACGATGCGGATTGGCCGGGTTGGACTTCGTTTGCCGACAAGCCGGTGCTGACCTGCGTGGGAGGAGAGACCCGCGCGGCGTCGGTATTGGCAGGCCTTCAGGCGCTGCCGGATAGCGTGCGTGCCGATGACTTCGTGCTGGTCCACGACGCCGCGCGGCCAAATCTGGCGGCGACCGATCTGAGCCGTTTGCTGGAAGTGGGGCGTGCTGATCCAGTCGGTGGCATTCTCGCCGCGCCGGTGCGCGACACGCTCAAGCGTGCTGGCGATGATGGTGGCATTGACGGCACGGAGCCGCGTGAGCGCCTGTGGCGCGCGCTGACTCCGCAGTTGTTCCGCCGCCATCAACTCACCCGCGCGCTGCTCGATGCGGCGGCTGCAGGTGTCGACGTCACCGACGAGGCGATGGCGATGGAGCGGCAGGGCGTGCGCCCGTTGCTGGTCGAAGGCGCCGAGAGCAATTTCAAGGTCACCACACCGGCCGATCTGGCCCGTTTCGAATTCGAGCTGTCGCGGCGCGGCAGCTGATCCCTTGCCGGCGCGTTGGCGCCGGCTCTGCCAAGAAGTACTGCCATGAACTCTTCTGTTTCCTTCCCTCCCATCCGTATCGGCCAAGGCTATGACGTGCATGCCTTTGGTGAGGGCGACCACATCATGCTGGCCGGCGTGCGCGTGCCGCACAGCCGCGGCGTGCTCGCGCACAGTGATGGCGATGTCGCCCTGCATGCGCTGTGCGATGCCATGCTCGGTGCGCTGGCGCTGGGTGACATTGGTGTGCACTTCCCGCCCTCCGATGATCGCTGGAAGGGAGCGGACAGCAGTCGCTTTGTCAGCCATTGCAATGAATTGCTGCGCGAGCGCGGCTGGCTGGTCGGCAATGTCGACATCACCGTGATCTGCGAGCGGCCCAAGGTGGGCCCGCATGCACTGGCGATGCGCGAGACGGTTGCGCAGCTGTTGGCGATCGATCTGGATCGGGTCAGCATCAAGGCCACCACCAGTGAAAAACTGGGCTTCACCGGTCGCGAAGAAGGCATTGCCGCGCAGGCCGTGGCCTTGCTGGTGGCCGCATGATCGCGCTGCCACTGGCCTTTGGTGAGCCGGTACTGACTGCGGCCATCCGCAGCGTGCCGGAAGACTTCCAGGTTGATGAAATTCCCGCGTTCGAAGCGACCGGCGAGGGCGAGCACCTGCTGCTGGACATCCGCAAGCGCGGCGCCAATACCGTGGCCATTGCCAAGCAGTTGGCGCAATGGGCGGGCGTGCCGGAGATGGGCGTGAGCTATGCCGGGCAGAAAGACCGGCATGCGGTGACCACGCAGCGCTTCAGCGTGCACCTGCCCAAGCGCGTGGCGCCGGATCTGGCGCTGCTGGAGTCGGATGAGTTGCATGTGCTCGCTTCGACCTGGCACAACCGCAAGCTGCAGCGCGGCGCACTGGCGGGCAATCGCTTCAAGCTGGTGCTGCGTGGCGTGCAAGGCGACAAGGCGGCAATCGAAGAACGCTTGCAGATCGTTGCGGCGCGCGGCCTGCCCAACTGGTTTGGCGAACAGCGCTTTGGCCGTGATGGCGGCAACGTGCCGGCAGCATTGCAGATGTTTGCCGGCCGCCGGGTGCGCAAGGATCAGCGTTCGATGCTGCTATCCGCTGCCCGTTCGGCCTTGTTCAATCGTGTGCTCGCTGCGCGCGTTGAGGCGGGCAACTGGGACACGGCGCTGGAAGGCGAGGTGTGGATGCTGGACGGCAGTCGTTCGGTGTTCGGCCCTGAGCCGATGAGCGAGGTGCTGGCCGAGCGCTTGACGCGTTTCGATATCCACCCCAGCGCGCCGTTGTGGGGCGTTGGTGAGCTGCGCGCGACCGATGCCGCACGGGCGCTGGAAGATCAGGCGCTGGGTGACGAGCAGGCCTTGGCGCTGCGTGCCGGACTGGAACAGGCCGGCCTCAAGCAGGAGCGTCGCTCGCTGCGGCTCAAGCCGTCGCTGATGCAGCACCAGTGGCTGGCCGATGACGTGCTCGAAGTGTCGTTCGCGTTGCCGCCGGGTTGTTATGCCACCGCGGTACTGCATGAACTGGGTGAAGTGACCGACGCCAGTCGCAATGAGATTGCGGGCGCTCCGGCAGCTGAAGCCGAAGCATCGAGCGAGGAAAACGCTGCCGGCTGAGTGGTTGGCAAGGTCGTAGCCCGGGTAAGCGCAGCGCACCGGGAAACAGGATCCAGTGGTACTTCAATATGCGTCATGCGTCGCGAACAGCCCCGGGTGCGCTGCGCTTACCCGGGCTACAGAGACTGCAATGCCGCGCCGTCCATGCGAATCGACTGGCCGAGCGGATCGCTCAGCGATTGGCCAGCAACACCAGAACCGCACCGGTGCCGCCCTGGGTGGGCGGCGCGGAATGGAATGCCAGCACGTCATTGCGCTGGCGCAGCATGCGGTCGACCAGGTTCTTCAGCACCGGCGCGCCGCCATCTGACTGCAGGCCTTTGCCGTGGATGATGCGCACGCAGCCGTGTTCATGTGCGCGTGCCTCCAGCAGGAACTGGCGCAGCAGGTTCTCGGCCTGGGCGGCGGTGGCACCGTGCAGGTCCAGTTCGTCCTGCACTGAATACTGGCCACGCTTGAGCCGCTGGAACATCTGAGGTGGCAGGTTGTCGCGCCGGTAGCTGGCGTTGTCGCCGGCTTCCAGAGGCTTGCTGGAACGTAGCAGGCGCGCAAATTCGCCCAGGGCCTGGGATTCATCCTGTTCTGCCATGCGCGCGCGCGGCTTGGGCCGTGGCTTGCCGGTAGCCGGTGCCTCCACCGGGCGCATCGGCGTCACTTCGCCAATGGCCGAGCGGAACAGGGCGGCGTCATCTTCTTCATCTGGGTACGACATTCCTACAGCGTAACGTGCGCACGATCGCAGGCAAGCCCCGGGTGGGTGGAAAGTGCCGCGGTGCATTCCGGTATCATGGTCGCTCAGGTCGGTCCGTCACGGTGATGTACTAACCGGAGGTTCCGGCGATTGCGGCGCTGAGTGGGAGCGTCGCGTGTTGATCCAGTAACCCAGGCCTTTAATGCGCGTACTTGTATCAAATGACGATGGTGTGGACGCCCCCGGCATCAAGATGTTGGCCGAGGAGCTTCGCAACGCCGGACACGAAGTCACCGTGGTGGCACCGGACCGTGATCGCTCCGGTGCATCCAACTCACTCACGCTGGATCAACCGGTGCGTCTGCGCCGCATTGACCACTACACCTGCGCGGTGGCGGGTACGCCTACCGACTGCGTACATCTGGCGCTGACCGGCATGCTCGAATTCGAGCCGGACATCGTGGTGTCAGGCATCAACAATGCCGCCAACCTCGGCGATGACGTGATCTATTCGGGCACGGTGTCGGCGGCGATGGAAGGGCGCCACCTCGGCCTGCCCTCGGTGGCGGTGTCGCTGGTCACCCACAAGCACGAAGCCAAGAACTTCGTCACCGCAGCACGTGCCGCGGTGGAGATCGTGTCGCGGCTGATCGCTGATCCATTGCCGGCCGACACCATCCTCAACGTCAATGTGCCGGACCTGCCATGGGAGCAGATCCGAGGCTTCGAGGTCACCCGGCTTGGCAATCGTCATCGCGCCGAAGCCTGTGTTCCGGCGACCGATCCACGCGGCAATACCGTGTACTGGATCGGCCCGGCCGGCAGTGAACAGGACGCAGGTCCCGGCACCGACTTCCACGCCGTGCGTACCGGGCATATTTCGATCACCCCGATCCAGGTCGACCTGACCCGCTATTCGGCGCTGGAAAAGGTCGCCAGCTGGGTGGGTGGACTGACCGAAACCCTGGGGAAGCCTGAATGACGCCGCGCCTGCGCCTGCAGCCGGAGGCCGTGGGTATCGGCATGACCTCGCAGCGGGTGCGCGACCGTCTGGTCGATCGTCTGCGCGAAGTGGGCATTGCCGACGAGGCCACGCTCAACGCTGTGCGCGTGGTGCCACGGCACCTGTTCATCGATGAGGCGCTGGCCTCACGTGCCTACGAGGACACCGCTCTGCCGATCGGCCATGGCCAGACCATCTCCCAGCCCTGGGTCGTGGCGCGCATGACCGAAGTGGTGTTGGCGGTCGCGCCGAAAAAGGTGCTGGAAGTCGGCACCGGCTCGGGGTACCAGGCCGCCATTCTTGGCGCGTTGGGCCTTGAGGTTTTCACTGTCGAGCGTATCGGCGACCTGCTGCGGCAGGCGCGCAAGCGCTTCCGGCATCTGGGCATGAACATCCGCACCAAGCACGACGACGGCCGTATCGGTTGGCCAGAGCACGGCCCGTACGATGCCATCGTGGTGACGGCTGCTGCGCCGGCGCTGGTGGATGCCTTGATCGACCAGTTGGCCGTCGGCGGCCGCCTGGTGGCACCGGTTGGCGGGCCGGGTGGACAGGTGCTGTTGCAACTGACCCGGCAGGCCGATGGCACCATTGTCCAGGAAGAGCTGGCGCCGGTGAGCTTCGTGCCGTTGTTGCCGGGCATGCTGGACTGAGAACAGGACTACTCACTGAATGAAGATTTTCGGGCCGTTGTACGACCGCGCCATGGTTTGGGCTGCCAATGAGCGTGCGCCCACTTATTTGACCGTGCTCAGTTTCATCGAGGCCATCATCTTCCCGGTGATGCCGGAAGTGATGCTGATGCCGATGTGCGTGGCACAGCCGCGCAAGGGTTGGCGCTTTGCGACCCTGAGCCTGATTGGTTCCATGGCCGGCGCGATGGTGGGTTATGCGCTGGGCCACTACGCCTTCGAGGTGATCAAGCCGCTGTTCGAGGCGATGGGCATGCTGCCGGCGATTGAAAGCGGTATCGCTACCCTGCAAGCCAAGATGGCGGAGTCGCCATGGGCGGTGTTCACCTTCCTGGTGCTGGGTGGCTTCATGCCCATCCCGATGAAGGTCTTCACATGGGCCTCGGGTATCGTCGGCGTGCCGTTGCCGCAGTATGTGTTGAGCATGCTGGTTGGGCGCGGCAAGCGGGTTTATTTGTTGGCGGCGGTGATCCGCTTCGGCGGCGCACAGGCGGCTGAGCGGTTGCGGCGCTGGATTGAGCCATTGGGCTGGATTGCCACCGCATTGGTGGTGGGCCTGGTGGCGTGGCTGGTCTGGAGGGCTAAATTCGCATGAATGCATTGATGGTGGGCAAGAGCTTGGGCAGGGCGCTGGCCGTTCTGGCGGTGGTCTCGTTGGCGGCGTGCGGAACTGCCACGGTGGTGAAGCCCTCGGGCGGCGGTTCGGGTTCATCCGCCTCGACCACGCCGCGCACCTCCGTCCCCAAGCCGGGACAGACGGCCATCGTGCGTCGCGGCGATACCTTGTTCGGCATTGCCCGGATCAACAACATCACCCCGCGTGATCTTGCTGCCTGGAATGGCCTGTCCGAGCCGTACACGATCTATCCGGGGCAGGCGCTGCGGCTGTACCCGGGTGGAGCGACGGCCAGTCGGCCACCGGCTGCTGGTGGTTCAACGAACACCACTACCCGTCCGGTAACGCAGCCAACGGTGGTTGCACCCACGCCAGTCAATAGCGGCATTGGCTGGCGCTGGCCTGCTGAGGGTGCCCTGGTTGGTCGTTTCGTCGCGGGCGAAGCCACCAAGCAGGGCGTGGATATCGCTGGCAGCAGCGGCCAGGCGGTACGTGCCGCGGGCCCTGGTGTGGTGGTGTACTCCGGCGCTGGCCTGGTTGGTTATGGCGAGCTGATCATCATCAAGCATAACGACCAGTGGCTGTCGGCCTACGGCCACAACCGCAAGCGTCTGGTCAACGAAGGGCAGAACGTGAAGGCCGGTGACCAGATTGCCGAGATGGGTCGTACCGGCACCTCGCGCGACATGCTGCACTTCGAGATCCGCTACAACGGCAAGCCGGTTGATCCGCTGGTCTATCTGCCGAGCCGCTAGATGTCTGCGGTCCCGTCCTGATCATCGGGCGGGACCTGCAGCAGATGTATCAGGCCCAATAGTCGAGGGCGGTGCCGGGATTGCTTCGGTGCCGTGATGGCATCCATGTTTGAGGAGGGGGCAGGTGCAGAAGCCGAGGTACTGGTTCCAGGCCGCAAGCAATGGGCAGGGTTGGAGCTGGCCCCTGGCCTGGCAGGGCTGGGTGGTATATGCGTTGGTGGCGGTACTGTTGCCGACGGGGTTCCTGTTGTTTCCGCCCACGACCAATCCGCTCGCGTTCGCCGGCTTCCATGCTTGCGTGGCCCTGTCGATGCTGCTGGTGTGCTGGCTGAAAGGTGAGCCGCTGGCCCGTTAGAGAGCAACATGCAGAGCCCGGCGTCACCGGGTTCTTGATATCTGCAGGTGTGGCAGGAAATCCGGCAGGTGTTGCAGCTTTTCCTGTAGTGCAGAGCCATGCTCGGCAGCGGCTTTCGCAGTGATGCGCCAGCACGCACCGGACTGTGGGAGCGGTGTAAGTCACGAAGCTGATGAACCATCTGATGCATTGCCTGTAAGGCCCTTGCCGAGCATGGCTCGGCACTACAGGGAGGCATTCGGCCTTGCCAGCAGGGGCCGAATCAGGTGTCGTCGGGATTGCAGGCATGTCTGCGGGCTGATCAATCGTCAGCTTCGCGGCTTACGCCGCTCCCACAAAAAAGCGCCGGCGCAGCGTGGCTGCGCGCTACGGGGTGCTTTCCAGGATGATGGCCATCACCACGCGGCGGTTTTCGCCGGCCAGCACGTTGTACGTGCGTGCGGCCGAGGCGTTGTTCATCACCTCGATGCCGATGCCGCGGGTCAGGCAGGCGGCCATGATCGCCGCTGGCGGGAAAATCTGCTTGTCGCCGGTGCCAAGGATCACCAGCGCCGGATTCAGTTCCAGCGCGGCGTCCAGATCTTCGGCGCGCAGCTCGGCCACCGATGCAACCGGCCAGTCTTCAATCAAGCTGTTCGGTGCAAGGATGAAGCTGCGGCTCAGTGCGCGGTCGTTCACCTGCGCATGGCGGCCATCGGCCGAGCGCAGGGAATAGATGTAATCGGGGAGCTCGCGGCTGAACTGCATGGGTGTTCCTCGGCGATCAGCCGCGCGGCAGCACGATCTGGCGCTTTTCCTTGGCCGGGCGATACAGCACGGCAACGTGGCCGATGCGCTGTACCAGGGCGGCGCCGCTGGCCTGGATCAGTTCGCCGATCAGGGTGTCACGGGCTTCGCGGTCTTCGGCGGCAACCTTCACCTTGACCAGCTCATGGCGCTCCAGCACCTCGTCCAGTTCGGCCAAAAAGGCCGGGGTGACCCCTTTGCCACCGATCTGCAGCAGTGCTTTCAGGTCGTGCGCGATGCCGCGCAGGAATCGGTTCTGGGCCGAGGTCAGGACGATGGACATGCAGGACTACAGGTAATCAAGGGGGTTCAGGGTATCATGACCACCCCTGTGAGCCCCATTGCCAATGCCTTCCCGTAGCAAAAGTAGCCAGCGCTGGCTGAAAGAACATTTCTCCGATCCCTTTGTGAAAAAGGCCCAGAAGGAGGGCATGCGCTCGCGCGCGGCCTACAAACTGGAGGAGCTGCTGGAGCGTGACCGCCTGCTGAAGCCGCATATGGTGGTGGTCGATCTGGGGGCTGCGCCGGGTGGCTGGTCGCAGCAGGTGCGCAGGCAGATGGGCGACACCGGCCGTGTCTTGGCGCTGGATATCCTGGAGATGCCGCCTTTGGCTGGCGTGGAGTTCCTTCACGGGGACTTCAGGGAAGAAACGGTCCTATCGCAGTTCGAAGCCATGGTTGGCGACCAGCCGGTAGACCTTGTGCTGTCGGATATGGCCCCCAATAAGAGTGGTATGGATGCGGTTGACCAGCCGCGGATGATGCACCTGGCGGAGTTGGCGATGGATTTTGCCGACAACCATCTCAAGCCGGGTGGGGCGTTCCTGATCAAGTTGTTCCAGGGCGTCGGCTTTGACGACTACGTGCGTGAACTGCGCCGTCGTTATGAAAAAGTCGCCATTCGCAAGCCGGATGCCTCGCGCAAGCGTTCACCTGAGGTTTATGCCCTCGGGCAGGGCAAGCGCACCCAGATAAAGTAAGCTCAGCCATACGACTTTTCAGTAATTAGTATCTAGAGGGACACCGGAGCCGATGAGGATGAACGACCTGACCAAGAACCTCCTTTTATGGGTGGTTGTCGCCGTCGTGCTGATGGTGGTGTTCCAGAGCTTTGCGCCACGCAGTGGGGCAGCCGCCGCTGGCGATGCACGCAATTACACGCAGTTCCTGCAGGAAGTGGATGCGGGCAGGATCAAGTCGGTCGAGTACACCGACAAGACCACGCTGACCACCAACCACCTGCGCTTCAAGCGCGCTGATGGTTCCGACGGCGCGTTGTACGCACCGGCCGACCCGAAGCTGCTGGACCAGCTGTATTCCAAGAACGTTGAAGTTGCCCGTCAGGAACCGGCTGGCCCGAGTTTCTGGGGCATCGTGCTGCAGTTCCTGCCGATCCTGCTGCTGATCGGCTTCTGGATCTTCATGATGCGCCAGATGCAGGGCGGTGGTGGCGGTGCCAAGGGCGCGATGTCCTTCGGTAAATCCCGCGCCAAGCTGCAGGGCGAAGATCAGATCAAGGTCACCTTTGCCGACGTTGCGGGCTGCGACGAAGCCAAGGAAGAAGTTGGCGAGCTGGTCGAGTTCCTGCGTGACCCCTCCAGGTTCACCAAGCTGGGCGGCAAGATCCCGCGCGGCGTGCTGATGGTTGGTCCGCCGGGTACCGGCAAGACCTTGCTTGCCCGCGCCATTGCGGGCGAGGCCAAGGTCCCGTTCTTCGCGATCTCCGGTTCGGACTTCGTCGAGATGTTCGTCGGCGTCGGCGCCAGCCGCGTGCGCGACATGTTCGAGCAAGCCAAGAAGCATGCGCCGTGCATCATCTTCATCGACGAAATCGATGCCGTTGGCCGTCACCGCGGCTCCGGCACCGGCGGTGGCCACGACGAGCGCGAGCAGACCCTGAACCAGATGCTGGTCGAGATGGACGGCTTTGAAGGCGGCGAAGGCGTGATCGTGATCGCTGCCACCAACCGTCCGGACGTGCTGGACAAGGCGCTGCTGCGTCCGGGCCGTTTTGACCGCCAGGTCATGGTCGGTCTGCCGGACATCAAGGGCCGTGAGCAGATCCTGCGCGTGCACCTGCGCAAGGTGCCAGCCGCCGATGACGTGCGTCCGGAAGTGCTGGCGCGCGGTACCCCGGGCTTCTCCGGTGCCGATCTGGCCAACCTGATCAATGAAGGCGCCCTGTTTGCGGCTCGTCGCAACAAGCAGGAAGTCGACATGAAGGACTTCGAGGACGCCAAGGACAAGATCTACATGGGTCCTGAGCGCCGCAGCATGGTGATGCGTGAGGAAGAGCGTCGTAACACCGCTTATCACGAGTCCGGCCACGCTGTTGTCGCGATGTCGCTGCCCAAGGCCGACCCGGTGCACAAGGTCACCATCATGCCGCGCGGTTGGGCGCTGGGCCTGACCTGGCAGCTGCCGGAGCACGACCACATCAGCAAGTACAAGGAGCGCATGCTCGAAGAGCTGGCGATCCTGTTCGGCGGCCGCATCGCCGAGGAGATCTTCGTCGGCGAGATGTCGACTGGCGCCTCCAACGACTTCGAGCGTGCGACCAAGCTGGCCCGCGCCATGGTCACCAAGTACGGCATGTCCGATGTGCTGGGCATCATGGTCTACGCCGATGAAGAAGGCGGCTATGGCATGCACAGCAAGACCATTTCCGAGGCCACCCAGCAGAAGGTGGACGCGGAGATCCGTCGCATCCTCGACGAGCAGTACAACGTTGCCTACCGGATCCTGGACGAGAAGCGCCAGATCGTGGAGGCAATGACCGCTGCGCTGCTGGACTGGGAAACCATCGACGCCGAGCAGGTCAAGGCGATCATGGAAGGTCGCAAGCCGTCGCCGCCCGCAGGTTGGGTGGACAAGGGCGGCAACAACGACCGTGCCGACGACGGCAAGGGCGGCGACGCCCCGCAGCCGGTGACGCCGATCACCGATCCTGCCGGCCAGCACTGAGCCGACAGCAGCATCAATGCAAACAGAACGGGCCGGTTTTCCGGTCCGTTTTTCATGCGCCCGCCGTCGTGCTGGGCGAGAATAGCGGCACTTTGATTTTCCCTGGTTGTGTCCCATGAATGATTCCACGCCGCCGCCCAAGGCACCCTCGGCCAACGTGCCGGAGATGATCATCGCCACCGTGGCAGGTGTCGGTTTCGGGGTGAAGACCAACAACTTCCTCGCCGGTATCTTCATCGGCGTGGTGCTGGGCGTGATCCTGAGCCTGATTGGCAGCCGTATCCGCGCCCGTAACAAGGACTGATCGCTGGCATTGTGCTGTCATCTGTTGGTCGAGAGTGTGCCGCCGGCTTCGCTGGCGGGCCGTTGCGGTGGCTTAAACTAGGCGCTGTTGCAGTCCGCCGGAGCGCCCATGTTTGATGTTTTCCCCACCCTGGAATGTGGCGACCGTACGCTGCGGCTGGATCGGCCGCAGGTGATGGGCATCGTCAACGTCACCCCGGATTCGTTTTCCGACGGTGGCCAGCATGCAGACACCGCTGCTGCCGTCGCGCATGCCTTGGCGCTGGTCGAGCAGGGGGCGGATCTGCTGGACATCGGTGGTGAATCCACCCGTCCGGGTGCAACCCCGGTGTCGGTGCAGGAGGAGATTGACCGCGTCGTGCCGGTAATCGAGGCTTTGCTTCCAAGGGTCGCCGTGCCGCTGAGTGTGGATACCTTCAAGCCGGAAGTGATGCGCGCCGCGCTGGTGGCTGGCGCACACATGATCAATGACGTGCAGGCATTGCGGCAGCCTGGCGCGCTGGAGGTGGTGGCTGCATCCAAGGCGGCAGTGGTGCTGATGCATGCGGTCGGCGGCCCTTACGATGCAGGCCTCGCCCAGGCTTATGTTGATATAGCTGGTGATGTGCAGCGATTCCTCGCCGAGCGCGTTTTCTCCGCGGAAATGGCTGGTATCGGACGCAAGCGCCTGCTGCTCGATCCGGGCTACGGGTTCAACAAGGACACCGCGCAGAACTTTGCCTTGCTGGCGGCGCAGGATCGCTTGAATGATCTGGGCGTGCCCGTGCTGGCAGGCTTCTCGCGCAAGCGCTGCATTGGTGATGTCACCGGGCGGGCGGTGGCTGCAGAGCGCGTGGCCGGTTCGCTGGCCGCGCATCTGCTGGCGGTGCAGAAGGGAGCGATGATGGTGCGTGCGCACGACGTGGCCGCGACGGTTGATGCACTCAAGGTGCTGGCCGCGTTCGATGCAGTGCCGGCGCCACGCGCCGACAAACCTGCCATGCCACGCTGGCCGGACGAGGATTGATGGGCGTCGATCAACGCCCCTTGGCCATCGCCCTGATGGGGCCGACCGCCTCGGGCAAGACCGCCGCGGCCATCGCCTTGGCCAAGGCTTATGACGGTGAGATCGTCAGCGTCGATTCGGCGCTGGTCTACCGTGGCCTGGACATTGGTGCCGCCAAGCCTGACGCCGCCGAGCAGGATGGCATCCGTCATCACCTGCTGGACCTGCGCGACCCCTGGCAGACCTATTCGGCGGCCGAGTTCTCCGCTGACGCCACCGAGGCCGTGCGTGACATCGTTGCGCGCGGCAAGTTGCCGATCCTGGCTGGCGGTACCGGGCTGTATTTCCGTGCATTGCTGCAGGGGTTGTCGCCGATGCCGGAAGCCGATCCGGTGATACGCGTAGCGATTGCTGCCGAGGCCGAGATATGTGGCTGGCCGGCTCTGCATGCACAGTTGGCGCAAGTCGACCCGGTCGCTGCGGCGCGCATCCATGCCACCGATCCGCAACGCATCCAGCGGGCGCTGGAGGTGTACCGGCTGACCGGCAAGCCGATCAGCTATTGGCAGGGCCTGCCAGGCATCGCACGCCTGCCCGCGCGGGTGCTGAAGCTGGTGCTGGCTCCGGTCGACCGTGCGGTACTGCATCAGCGCATCGAGCGACGCTTCGACCTGATGCTGGAGCGTGGTTTCCTGGAGGAAGTGCGGGCGTTGCGGGCCCTGCCACAGATGGCAGCGGTGACCGCCCCCTTGGACCTGCCGGCGGTACGTGCGGTCGGTTACCGGCAGGCCTGGCAATACCTGGACGGGCTGGGCACGTCCGCCGAGTTCCGCGACAAGGGGGTGTTCGCCACCCGCCAGCTGGCCAAGCGTCAGCTCACCTGGCTGCGCGGCGAGCTGGATGCCCGCTGGTTCGACCCGGTTCGGGACATGTCCGGTGTGCAGAACGCGGTTTCCCGCTTTCTGCAAGGCTGAGCGAGCGCGCGGCGGTGTACCATCAGGGCTCCGGACGGGCAGGGGATGCCGCCATCGGTCCGGTCCATAAAAACAATAACGAGGAGTAGACGATGTCCAAGGGGCAGTCTTTGCAGGATCCGTTTCTGAATGCGTTGCGCCGCGAGCGCGTGCCGGTTTCGGTCTACCTGGTAAATGGCATCAAATTGCAGGGCACGATCGAGTCGTTCGACCAGTTCGTGGTGCTCCTGCGCAATACCGTCAGCCAGATGGTCTACAAGCACGCCATTTCCACCGTGGTGCCTGCGCGCAATGTGCGCGTGGGGCCGGGGGGCGGCTACGTGCAATCGGGCGACGGAAGTCAGGCAGCTGATGACGATATCGACAACGACAACGAATAAGCAGGTGGCGGCGCATGTTTGACCGCTCTAAAAAGGGCGAACATGCGCTGTTGATCCAGCCGCATGTTGGCCGGCTGGAAGAAGATGTACTGGAGGAATTCACCGATCTGGCGCGCTCGGCCGGGGCAAGTGTTGCCGCGACCATCACTGCGCGCATGGACAGGCCGAACCCCTCCACGCTGATCGGCAGCGGCAAGCTGGAAGAGGTGAAGGCTGCCGCCGATGCCACTGGCGCGGATCTGGTGCTGGTCAACCATCAACTCAGTCCGGTGCAGGAGCGCAATCTTGAGCGCTACCTGGAACGCCGGGTCATTGATCGTACGGGCCTGATCCTGGATATCTTCGCCCAGCGTGCGCACAGCCATGAAGGCAAGTTGCAGGTGGAGCTTGCCCAGCTGCGGCATATCGCCACGCGGCTGGTCCGCGGCTGGACCCACCTTGAGCGCCAGCGCGGCGGTTCCATCGGCCTGCGTGGCCCGGGTGAAACCCAGCTGGAAACCGACCGCCGCCTGCTGCAGAAGCGGGTGGAGCAGCTGCAGAAGCGGCTGGAGAAGGTCGAGGTGCAGCGCACCCAGATGCGTCGTGCGCGCGTACGCAGCGAAATGCCGCGTATCGCCTTGGTCGGCTACACCAATGCCGGCAAGTCCACCTTGTTCAATGCCTTGACCGGCGCCGGTGCCTACGCCGCCGACCTGCTGTTTGCGACGCTTGACCCCACCGTGCGGCGCATCACCTTGCCCGGTGGCAATGCGATGCTGGCCGACACCGTCGGTTTCGTGCGCGACCTGCCGCATGACCTGGTGGCGGCGTTCCGCTCTACCTTGTCCGAAGCGCGTGAGGCGGATTTCCTGCTGCATCTGGTCGATGCCGCTGATCCGCTGCGCGAGGAGCGTATCGCCCAGGTCGATGAAGTGTTGGAAGCCGTCGGTGCGGGTGACCTGCCGCAGCTGCTGGTGTTCAACAAGATCGATCGCATCGAAGGTGCTGAAGTGCGCCACGACGCGCAGGATGGCGTGCCGGATGAATCACGGCGCGAGCGGGTATGGGTTTCCGCGCGTGATGGCCGTGGGCTGGAACTGCTGCAATCGGTGTTGGGCAAGCGTCTGGGCCTGCAGCATGTCACCGGCCAGATCCGTCTGCCGCCAAGTGCCGGCCGCCTGCGCGCGCGCCTGCACCAGCTGGAGGTCATCCGCAGTGAGCAGGCAGATGAAGAAGGTTGGCTGATCGACGTGGATATCCCGATTGCCGAAGCCGAGAAGCTGGCGGCGAGCGAAGACGGCGCGGTGATACGCCCGCTGCTGCCGGAAAAATTGCCCGAATGGTGATTCGGGTGGAAAGAGACAGCCGGCCCAGTGCCGGCTGTTTTGTTTTGTAGGAGCGGCGTCAGCCGCGAAGCTGATACTGCTGAAGTCGTTGGCGTCTGTGCGATCTGATGATGTGTCTGCTTCGCGGCTGACGCCGCTCCTACATCTACCACCCCGGGGCTGTGCCCTGACACGCGGGCGTCATCTGCGGTAAAACGTAAGGGTTCTCCTCCCAGCCCCCTTTACCGCAATGTCCAATCCAACCGATGCCGACCTCAATGCCCTGGCCGCCGCACTCGGCGAGCGCCTGCAGCAGGCCTCGCTGCAGCTGGTGACCGCGGAGAGCTGCAGTGGCGGCTGGATCGCCAAGAGCATGACCGATATCGCCGGCTCCTCTGCGTTCTTCGACTGCGGCATGGTGGTCTACAGCTATGAAGCCAAGCAGCGCCTGCTCGGCGTCCGCGCGCAGACCTTGGAGCAGTTTGGTGCGGTCAGTCGCGAAACCGTGCTGGAAATGGTGGCCGGCGCGCTGATCAATTCCGGCGCAGGTGTGGCGGTGGCGGTGACCGGCATCGCCGGCCCCGGCGGCGGCAGTCCGGACAAGCCGGTCGGCAGCGTCTGGATTGGCTGGAAGCGCCGCGGCGGCTATGCGCGCGCGCAGTTGTTCCAGTTCGATGGCGACCGTGATGCGGTACGCAGGCAAACCGTGGATGCGGCATTGCGCGGCATCCACGACCATCTATGACATGCTGGCCCGGCCAGCAACCGGGATGAGTCGCGATGTGGGAAACACTGGGCACGGTCCGTGATCTGGGCCGCTTGCAGGAAATAGCCGCAGTTCTGATCCGCTATGGTTTCGGCGACGTGGTGCGCCGGACCGGGCTGGCCTCGGTGCTGGAACGCGCGGGTCGGCTGGTGCGTTGGAACGACAGCCAGCAGATGCTGCGGATGACCGCGCCGGTGCGCGTGCGCAGCGCGATGCAGGAACTGGGGCCGACCTTCGTCAAGCTTGGCCAGGTACTGGCCACGCGCGTGGACCTGTTGCCGCCGGAGTGGATCGCCGAGCTGTCCGAGCTGCAGAACGCAGTGCCCGCGCTGCCCTATGCCGCGATCCGCGAGCAGCTGGAGGCCGATCTGGGCGCGCCGCCAGCGCAGGTGTTCGCCTTCCTGGGTGAAACCCCGATGGCTGCCGCCTCCTTGGCGCAGGCGCATCGCGCACGTCTGCACGACGGCCGCGAAGTGGTACTGAAAGTGCGCAGGCCCGGCATCCGCGATGTGGTTGAAGCGGACCTCCGGCTGCTGGCGCGGTTGGCTGAGATCGTCGAGGCGCGACTGCCGGATCTGCGTCGCTATCGGCCGGCGGAAGTGGTGCAACAGTTCACCCAGTCGCTGCGCAGCGAGATGGATTTCGCCGCCGAATGCCGCAATTCCGAGCGCATCGCACGCAACTTCGATGGCCGTGATGACATCCTGATTCCCGGCGTGCACTGGCAATGGACCTGCGAGAGCCTGAACGTGCAGGACTTCGTTGATGGCATTCCCGGCCGCAAGCTGGAGGCCGTCGACGACGCCGGTCTGGACCGTGCAGCGCTGGCCCGGCGTGGCGCCGATATCGTGCTGAAAATGGTGCTGGAAGACGGCTATTTCCATGCCGATCCGCATCCCGGCAATATTTTCTACATGCGCGACGGCCGTATCGGCGTGATCGACTTCGGCATGGTCGGTGCGCTGTCCGAAACGCGCCGTTTCCAGGTCGCGCAGCTGCTGCACGGGCTGGTCGAGCAGGAGCCGCAGGTGGTTGCCGACGTACTGCTGGACTGGGCCGGTGGCGTGGAGGTGGACGAAGGTCGCCTGCAACAGGACATCAGCCAATTCGTCGATCAATACCGTGGCGTGCCGCTGAAGGACCTGCGCATCGGCCTGATGCTCGGTGACATCACCCAGTTGCTGCGCAGCTACAGCCTGACCTTGCCGGCCGACCTGGCGCTGATGATCAAGGCCTTCTTGACCCTGGAAGGCATGGGCCGGCAACTGGATCCGGACTTCGACATGGCCAGTGCGGCGCGCCCATTCCTGGAGCGGGTGGTGCTGCAGCGCTATGCGCCAAAGGCGCTGCTCAAGCGTGGCCGTCGCAGCCTGCAGGGGATGTTGGATCTCGCAGGAGAGTTGCCACGTGATCTGCGCCGGCTGGTGCAGGCAGCGCGGCGCGGGCAGCTGAAGCTGCGCGTGGAAACCACTGCGCTGCAGGGCTTCGGCGACCAGGTGAACCGCGCCGCCAACCGCCTGGTGGTTGGCGTCATTACTGCTGCCTTGATCATTGGCTCGTCGATCGTGATGCACAGCGTAGGTGGGCTTTCCAGCCGCTGGTTCCTGGCGCTGGGCCTGTGCGGCTTCGTGGGTGCAGGCATCTGCGGGGTGTGGATACTGTTCTCGATCTGGCGCAGCGGTCGCCACCACTGATCTTCGTCGAGGGGCTTGCAGATCTTTTTGTTAGTAGTAATACTACTAACCATGAACCTCACCGACACCCAGCAGGCCATCCTCGACTTGATCGCTGAGCGCATCGAGGCCGAGGGCATGCCGCCATCGCAGACCGAGATCGCCCGCGCATTTGGTTTCAAGGGTGTGCGCTCGGCCCAATACCACCTGGATGCATTGGAGGCGGCCGGCGCCATCGAGCGCGTCCCCGGCCGTGCACGTGGCATCCGCCTGGTACGCCAGGAAGGCGAGGGCGATGCGCAGTCGGAGCCGCAGGTGCATGCGCAGGCCGCCAATGACGATGTGCTGCGCCTCCCGATCCTCGGCCGGGTGGCTGCTGGCCTGCCGATCGGTGCCGACATCGGTTCGGATGACTACGTGGTGCTGGACAAGGTGTTCTTCTCGCCGGCGCCGGATTACCTGCTGAAAGTGCAGGGCGACTCGATGATCGACGAAGGCATTTTCAATGGTGACCTGATCGGTGTGCACCGCACCCGCGATGCGACCTCCGGGCAGATCGTGGTGGCGCGCATCGACGACGAAATCACGGTCAAGCTGCTGAAGATCGCCAAGGACCGGATCCGTCTGCTGCCACGCAACCCCGACTACGCGCCGATCGAAGTCCTGCCCGACCAGGATTTCTCCATCGAAGGGTTGTATTGCGGCCTGCTCAGGCCAAATCGCTGAAACCGGCCGGTTTGAGGCTCGCGGAATTGAAACCAACTGAGCTCGGATCTGCGCATTTCGCAGCCGCAACTGACTGTTTTCCTTACGTAGGGCGGGCGTTTTGGCTGCTGTCGGTATCCTTGTCGGCCAAATAATTTTGTCGTCTCGGTTGCAGTCTCAGCCTGTGCGATACGACACCCCTACAGTGGACCCCATGACGAAATCAACGAAATCAACCCCGAGGACGAACACGATGGACGAGAACAAGAAGCGCGCACTTACCGCCGCACTGAGTCAGATCGAAAAGCAGTTCGGCAAAGGCTCGGTGATGCGTATGGGCGACCGCGTTGTCGAGCCCGTCGAGATCATCCCCACGGGCTCGTTGATGCTGGATATCGCGCTGGGCATCGGTGGCCTGCCCAAGGGTCGTGTGGTCGAGATCTACGGTCCGGAATCCTCGGGCAAGACCACCCTGACCCTGCAGGCCATTGCCGAATGCCAGAAGCTGGGCGGCACCGCTGCCTTCATCGACGCTGAGCACGCACTGGACCCGATCTACGCCGCCAAGCTGGGCGTCAATGTCGACGACCTGCTGCTGTCGCAGCCGGACACCGGCGAGCAGGCGCTGGAAATCGCCGACATGCTGGTGCGTTCGGGCTCGGTCGACATCGTGGTGGTCGACTCGGTCGCTGCGCTGACCCCGCGTGCTGAAATCGAAGGCGAAATGGGCGATCAGTTGCCTGGCCTGCAGGCCCGCCTGATGAGCCAGGCGCTGCGCAAGCTGACCGGCAACATCAAGCGCTCCAATACGCTGGTCATCTTCATCAACCAGCTGCGCATGAAGATCGGCGTGATGATGCCGGGCCAGAGCCCGGAAACCACCACCGGTGGCAACGCGCTGAAGTTCTACGCCTCGGTGCGCCTGGACATCCGCCGTATCGGTGCGATCAAGAAGGGTGACGAGATCATCGGCAACCAGACCAAGATCAAGGTCGTCAAGAACAAGTTGGCGCCTCCGTTCAAGCAGGTCATCACCGAAATCCTCTATGGCGAAGGCATCTCCCGCGAAGGCGAGCTGATCGACATGGGCGTGGATGCCAAGCTGGTCGACAAGGCCGGTGCCTGGTACAGCTACGGCGAGGAACGCATCGGCCAGGGCAAGGACAACGCCCGCGGCTATCTGCGTGACAACCCGCAGGTTGCAGCCCGCCTCGAGGCCGAGCTGCGCGAGAAGTTCCAACCCACCGAAGCGGCGCGTGAAGAAGGCGACGACGAAGACGGCGAGGAGTGAGTTTCCCGCGGGGGCGGGCGGCGCATCGTCAGTGACGTCGTCCGCTCCTGCGGCATTTTGTCCATGAAGACCCCGCGGCAGGGATGGCGCGGGGTTGGGTATTGCCTCTGGCTGGGCTTGGAGGAATCAGGCTCGCCGGAATCAAGTCGGGCTGGAACGTGCCTGGCTGAAACGAGTGTGGTGGCGTGATGACCGAGATGGATGACCAGCCTGCGGGCAAAACCAAGCGCGGTCGCCAGCAGACGCCGCTGCAACGTGCACTGGGCCTGCTGGTCAGACGCGAGCACTCGCGCAAGGAGCTCGGTCGCAAGCTCAAGTCGCGCGGCGTGGACCCCGATGCGGTCGATGCGGCGGTAGCCAAGCTGGCCGAAGATGGCTGGCAGGACGACACCCGTTTTGCCCAATCGTTGGTCCGCAACCGCGCAGCTGGCGGCTATGGGCCGCTGCATATCCGCGCGGAGCTGGGCACCCATGGGCTGGACAGCGAGCAGATCGAGGCCGCGATGGCGTCGTTTGAGGGCGATTGGACTGAAAACGCCCGCGACCTGGTATGCCGCCGTTTTGGTGCCAATGGCCCGGAAGATCTGGCGCAACGGCGCAAAGCCGCGGATCTATTGACCCGGCGTGGCTTTGACGGCAACTGCATCCGCCAGGCCAGCCGCTACGATCCAGAGGACTGAACAGGACTGCGCGGGCTGGGCCTGATACCCTTTCAGGGTTTCGGTTGTCCCGAATTCCCGCGCCCGCAAAGGCTGCCGGGACCCGCTTGCCAGCTTACCGCCAGTCCCCATGAATACACCTGCCAAATTTACGACCTCCCAGATCCGCGCTGACTTCCTAGAATTCTTCAAGGGCAAAGGCCACACCATCGTGCCGTCGGCACCCTTGGTGCCGGGCAATGACCCGACCCTGCTGTTCACCAATTCGGGCATGGTCCAGTTCAAGGACGTGTTCCTGGGCGCGGAGAAGCGCAGCTATGTGCGCGCAGCCGACGTCCAGCGCTGCCTGCGTGCTGGCGGCAAGCACAACGATCTGGACCAGGTCGGTTACACCGCGCGCCACCACACCTTCTTCGAAATGCTGGGCAACTGGTCCTTCGGCGATTACTTCAAGAAGGACGCCATTGCCTGGGCATGGGAGCTGCTGACCCAGGTCTGGAAGCTGCCGGCCGATCGCCTGCTGGTCACCGTTTACCAGACCGATGACGAGGCCTACGCGCTGTGGCGCGACATGATCGGCATCCCGGAATCGCGCATCGTGCGCATCGGTGACAACAAGGGTGCGCCGTTCGCGTCGGACAATTTCTGGCAGATGGCCGATACCGGCCCCTGCGGTCCCTGCACCGAGATCTTCTATGACCACGGCGACCACATCGCAGGTGGTCCGCCGGGTTCGCCGGATGAAGATGGCGACCGCTTCATCGAAATATGGAACCTGGTGTTCATGCAGTTCGACCGCCAGCCAGACGGCTCGCTGCAGCCGCTGCCGGCGCCGTGCGTGGACACCGGCATGGGCCTGGAGCGCCTGGCTGCGATCCTGCAGCACGTGCACACCAACTACGAGATCGATCTGTTCCAGGCGCTGATCCGCAAGGCGTCCGAGCTGACCGGCATGGCCGATCTGGAGAACAAGTCGCTGCGGGTCATCGCCGACCACATCCGCGCCTGTTCCTTCCTGATCGTCGATGGCGTGCTGCCGTCCAACGAGGGCCGTGGCTACGTCCTGCGCCGCATCATCCGCCGCGCCCTGCGCCATGGCTGGATGCTGGGCGTGCGCCAGCCGTTCTTCAACAAGCTGGTGCCGACCCTGATCGAACAGATGGGCGAGGCCTACCCGGAACTGCCCGCGCAGGCCGACACCGTCGTGCGCGCACTGCTGGCTGAAGAAGAGCGTTTCGCTGAAACCCTCGATTCGGGCATGAAGATCTTCGATGACGTTGCTGCCAAGGTCAGCGATGGCGTCATTCCGGGCGTTGACGCGTTCCGTCTGTATGACACCTACGGCTTCCCGGTCGACCTGACCGCGGACATCGCCCGCGAACGCGGCATGACCGTGGACATGGCCGGCTTTGATGCCTCGATGGAGCACCAGCGCGAAACCGCGCGTGCGGCCGGCAAGTTCGGTGGCGGCGTGACGCTCTCCGCTGAGCTCGTTGCCAGCCTCAGCCCGACGGTGTTCCTCGGCTACGACCGCCTGCAGGCCGATGGTCTGAAGGTTGTCGCGCTGATCAAGGACGGTCGTTCGGTCGACGCCGTGCAGGCGGGCGATGAAGTCATCGTGTTCACCGCGCAGACCCCGTTCTACGCCGAGTCTGGCGGTCAGGTCGGCGATACCGGCGTGCTGTCGGCCAGTGGCATCACGCTGGCGGTGGGCGACACGCAGAAGTTCGCCGGGCAGTTCCACGGCCATGTCGGCAAGCTGGAGCAGGGCACGTTGAAGATCGGTGATGTGCTGGCCGGTGCGGTTGATGCCGCGCGTCGCAGCGCCACCATCCTCAATCACTCGGCTACCCACCTGTTGCACGCCGCCCTGCGCGAAGTGCTGGGCACCCACGTGCAGCAGAAGGGCTCGCTGGTGGCGCCGGATCGCCTGCGTTTCGACTTCTCGCACTTCCAGCCGATCACTGCCGAAGAGCTGGCGGTCATCGAGCGCAAGGTCAACGAACAGGTACGTGCCAACAACGCTGCCGAAGTGCACAACATGGGCATGCAGGAAGCGCTGGATTTCGGTGCGATGGCACTGTTCGGCGAGAAGTACGGCGAGAACGTGCGCGTGCTGAAGATGGGCGAGTACTCCACCGAGCTGTGCGGCGGCACCCACGTTTCGCGGACCGGCGATATCGGCCTGTTCAAGATCACCTCCGAGGGCGGTGTGTCCTCGGGCGTGCGTCGTATCGAGGCGGTGACCGGGCAGGGTGCGCTGGACTATGTGGCTGACGAGGAGGCGCGCCTGCACGAAGCTGCGCAGCTGCTCGGCGGCAGTGCTGGCGACGTGGTCGACAAGATCCGCCAGCTGGGTGAGCGCCAGAAGAAGCTGGAGCGCGAACTGGAAGCCCTCAAGGCCAAGGTTGCCTCTGGCGCTACTGCAGACCTCGGCAGCTCGGCGGTGGATGTGGCCGGCGTGAAGGTGCTGGCAGTGCGCCTTGAAGGCTTTGATGCAAAAGCGCTGCGCGACGCGATGGATCGCCTGAAGCAGCAGCTGGGCGACGCCATCATCGTGCTGGCAGGCGTGCAGGACGGCAAGGCGGCACTGGTTGCCGGCGTCAATGGCGCCGCGCTGGGCAAGGTCAAGGCGGGCGAGCTGCTGGCGCACGTCGCGGCCCAGATCGGCGGCAAGGGCGGCGGTCGTCCGGACATGGCCCAGGGTGGCGGTGAAGACGGTCCCAAGCTTGTGGAGGCCCTTGAGGGCGTCCTGGCCTGGGTCAAGCCACATCTGGCCTGAATGTGACAAGTCACGCACCTTGAAGGTGTTCGCGCCCTGACGGTAACATTGGGAGTCTTTTCCCCTTTGTCGTGGGGCGCATAGCTCGAAGCGCGCCAATGCCGGTGGGAAACCCACCGGTTCCATGGAGATTTACACAATGTTGATCCTGACTCGCCGAGTAGGCGAAACCTTGATGATCGGCGACTCGGTCAGCGTGACCGTGCTCGGCGTCAAGGGTAACCAGGTACGTATCGGTATCACCGCGCCGAAGGATGTTGCTGTCCATCGTGAGGAGATTTTCCAGCGTATCCAGCGTGGTGATGAGCCCGCAACTCCCGGAAGTGAAGAAACTTCCGAATAAGGGGTTTACCTTTCACCTCGTTTAACGTTATTCTTCGCGCCCCGCTTAGGAATACACGCAGCGGGGCAAGAGAAACGGAGTGATGCCCGAGTGGCTGAAGGGGCTCCCCTGCTAAGGGAGTATAGGGTTAAAAGCTCTATCGAGGGTTCGAATCCCTCTCACTCCGCCAGTTTCAAAAAAGCCCCTGAAAAGGGGCTTTTTTGTGCCCGTTGGTTTTTCATCGGCGGTGTCTTTGAGTTTCTCTTTCCAGACGGGTGCGGGCGAATGCTGTGTCGTGCCGAGATGGTCGCGCGATTGTTGAGCGCAGCTGCATCGCTGGAAATTTTTCACCGTAGTGCCGAGCCATGCTCGGCAGTGGCATTGCCGAAAAGGTCTCTGTCGAGCATGGCTCGGCGCTACAGTGTTTGCGTTCTTGTAGCGCCGAGCGGCTTGTTGGGTGCGATGCTGTTGTAGTGCCGAGCCATGCTCGGCATGAGCATCGCCGGGAAGGCCTCTGCCGAGCATGGCTCGGCACTTCAGGGCCTGTGTCAGGCTCTGCAGGAGCAGCGTAAGCCGCGAAGCTGGTATTCGGTCGGGCTGTGGCTGTGTTGCAGCGTGCGTCGTTCCTGCTTCGCTGGTCCAGGCTGAAAGCAGGCTGCACGGTGCTGTGAGGTGGTAGGGAAGGTGGTGCAGTGGTGCCGAGCCATGCTCGGCATGG
>Ga0308157_10003278_pt1 | contig 23974 bp, 23 predicted proteins | sample PhyBR1_FD_201035 | JGI IMG/M metagenome (GOLD analysis project Ga0308157, IMG submission 201035) | Phyllosphere microbial communities from UC Gill Tract Community Farm, Albany, California, United States - DLSLB.R1 | ecosystem: Host-associated > Plants > Phyllosphere > Unclassified | place: USA...
TTGCCCAGGTAGGTGCCAGCGTTGATCGCGTCCAGACCAAGGGACTTGAGCAGCTCGGAAGACATGCAGACTCCTGTGTTTCGTTACGTTGTGTTTGGTGCCGTCGCGGGCAGGTGGGGGCGCGACGGACTGAGCCGGCGATGGTAGCAGAGGGGAGGGGCGACCCTTGGTGCAGTGCGGGGTGGTGCGCGCCAAAGGCTTGACGCGATCCGTCACGATTTGCAGGTGGGCGGTGCCGGAAAAGTGATAACTATCAGTGCGCTGCGTCTCGCTTTCCGGTCGCCCGCGCCGGAAGAACGTCGGGCTGTGTCTATCTTTTGTGACGGAGTTCGGACACAATCCCCCGGTAGTCAATCGAACCGCAACGAATTGCATGCGCCGGCAGGGGAGCCCAGCGCTGCTTTGGATCTTGCCCGGATCTGCGGAACTGTCAGAGGAGAAGTCGCGTGCTACATGGATCCGTAGAAGGGCTTTCCGGCCAACCCAGCAGAGCGCGGCGCCGCGTTGAGGCCCGTGCAGCACTCGAGCTGGCGTTGCGGCTGGGGGATATGTGCGTCATCCCCATCATGGCCATGGTCTCCCATGTGCTGTATTACGGTACGGCAGTCCCGGATCCGTCGCAGCGTGTCGTATTCGGTGCCGTCCTGCTGAGCGCAATGGTCTGCTTCATGATCGGCCCGGTGTACCGCGGCTGGCGCGCGCGCGGCCTGGTGGTGGACCTCTGGGTGCTGCTGCTGGCCTGGTCATGCAGCTTCGGCCTGTTCTCCTTCTATGCCGTGCTGGTGGACATGGCGGGCGCCGTGCCTACCCGTTGGCTGCTCACCTGGTATGGTTCCGGGCTGCTCGGCATGGTCGGCCTGCGCGTGCTGCTGCGCGTGCAGCTGCACCGCCTGCGCTCGCGAGGCCTGGACCGCGAACGGGTGCTGCTGGTGGGTCTTCGCGCATCCGGGCTGAAGCTGCACCGGCTGCTGCGCGGCAAGCCTGAGCTGGGCAAGGAAGTGATCGGTTACTTCTCCGCCCAGGGCGACCTGGCCACGCGTCGCCGTGGCGATGCGCCGCGTTGCCTGGGCGCGCTGGAGGACCTGCCGCGCTACATGGACCTTCACCGCGGTGAGTTCGATCAACTGTGGGTGTCGATGGCGCCCGGCGATGCCGCCGATGTCAAGGCCATGCTCAAGCAGATCGAACGCTTCCCGGTGCCGGTGCGGCTGATCCCCGATACCACGGGCTGGGGTGCCCTGAATCCGGGGGTGTACCAGGTCGGCAACGTGCCGATGATCGGGGTCCGGCAGGGCTTGGCCGATCACAACTTCCGCCTGGCCAAGCGTGTGGAAGACATTCTGGTGGCCGGCGTGGCGGTGATCCTGCTGGCACCGCTGTTTGTGGTGCTGGCGCTCGGCGTAAAGCTGAGTTCGCCGGGCCCGGTGCTGTTCCGCCAGCGTCGCCATGGCCTGGGCGGCAAAGAATTCTCGATGCTGAAGTTCCGCTCCATGCGGGTCCACGCCGAGGGCAGTTCGGACAAGATCACCCAGGCCACCCGCAATGACCCGCGCGTCACCCGGTTTGGTGCATTCCTGCGCCGCAGCAGCCTGGATGAACTGCCGCAGTTCTTCAATGTCCTGGGCGGAAGCATGTCCGTGGTCGGCCCGCGGCCACATGCGGTGCAGCACAACAACCACTATGAACGGCTGATCGACCGCTACATGCACCGGCACTACGTGAAGCCGGGCATCACCGGCTGGGCGCAGGTGCACGGGCTGCGTGGGGAAACCCCGGAACTGCGCCTGATGAAGAAGCGTGTCCAGTACGACATCGACTACATTCGCCGCTGGAGCCCGACCCTGGATGTGCGGATCATCGTGATGACCGCATTCAAGGTGCTGGGGCAGAAGTCGGCATATTGACGCGGCGCGATGCGGGTGCCGTTCGTAATGTGATGAATTCCCTGACAATTTCGTCGATTGTCATGTGCATGTAAGGTATCCTGTAGGGCTGTCACCCTCCCGTTTCGGGTGGTGCCGCACGGAATGCCACAGGATCCGAGTCAGTGTTCAAGAACGTTCTCTTTGTTTGCGTCGGCAACATCTGCCGCAGTCCTTCAGCTGAAGTCATGCTCCGCCAGTCCGTGGAGGGCAAGGGCATTCAGGTGTCCTCCGCCGGGTTGGGGGCACTTGTGGGTCATGGCATCGACGCCACGGCACAGGCGTTGTTGATCGAACATGGCCTCAATGGTGATTCGCATCGTGCTCGTCAGATCGACGACGCCATTCTCGGCTCGGCCGATCTGGTGCTCACCATGGAGCGCAAGCATATCCATCGCATTGCCGAGGTCGCGCCGCAGGCCTCCGGTAAGACCTTCCTGCTGGGCAAATGGCAGCAGGACCGGGAAATCCCCGATCCGTACCGCCAGCAGCGCCCGGCGTTCGAGCATGTTTACAGGCTGATGGCCGAGGGTGTTGAGAGCTGGGCACGGCACTTCTAGTGACCACTGTGCCAGTCGTTTCGACATCCCGTACCCTTGATATGAAGAGTTCCTACTGATGACCACCAACACCCGTATTCCGGCGCAGGACGATACCGATGAAATCGATCTGCGGCAGCTGCTTGGGACACTGATCGACCACAAGTGGTGGATCGCAGCAATTACGGGAGGGTTCTTCGTTGCGGCAGCGGCATATGCACTGCTGGCTACTCCAATCTACCGGGCTGACGCGATTGTGCAGGTGGAATCGAAAGTGCCAAGCCTGCCTGGCCTATCGGATCTTTCCCAGTCGCTGGGGATAGGGGCGGGATCCTCCGAGGCTACGACAGAGATTGCGCTCATCACTTCCAGAGCGGTCGTCGGGAGCGCGGTCAACGCATTGAGGCTCGATATCGAAGTCGAACCCAACCGTTTTCCGTTGGTGGGCGGATACTTCGCTCGAAAGGCTGAGCGGAGCACTCCGGACGCACTCGCCGATGCCCGTCTAGGCATGACCCGATTCGGCTGGGGGGGCGAAAAGCTGGACATTTTCCAGCTGGACGTGCCGCGTAGCCTGATTGACCGCCCGTTGACACTTGTTGCGGGTGACAACGGCAGCTATGAACTGTTCGATGAGCAGGACAATCTGCTTGTGAAGGGGGCCGTGGGCAAGGTTGCGACGGGCCGTGGCGTCACCATGCAGGTCGCCAAGATCCGCGCCCATCCTGGCATGCGTTTCGAAGTGACACGCCATCGGCACCTCGCCGTTGTCAATGACCTGCAGAAGAAGATCTCTGTCAGTGAGTCGGGCAAGGACTCCGGGATTCTGACGCTGGCATTCGAGAGTGCAGACCCAGAGCTGGCGCAGAATTTCCTGCAGCAGGTTGCACAGGCCTATGTCAGGCAGAATGTCGAGCGGAATTCGGCTGAGGCGTCGGCCCAGTTGACCTTCGTCAAAGAACAGCTGCCCAATGTGCGCAGTCAGGTGGATGCGGCACAGAAGTCGCTGAGCTCTTACCAGATGCGTGCCAACTCGGTCGATCTTACCCTTCAGACCAAGGGATTGCTGGATCAGGAGGTTGCGGTAGAAACGAGCATCCAGCAACTGCGCCTGCAGCAGGCGGAGATGGACCGCAAGTTCACCCGCGATCACCCCGCGTATCAAGCGCTGATGCGTCAGATCGGGGATCTGGAGGCGCGCAAGAACGGCTTCCAGGGGCAGGTCAAGCAGCTTCCGGAAGCGCAGCAGGAGCTGCTGCGACTGACGCGCGACCTGCAGGTCAGCAATGAGATGTACACCGCGATGCTGAATCAGGCACAGCAGTTGGACGTGGCGCGTGCGGGCACAGTTGGCAACGTAAGAATTGTCGATGCTGCCGAAGTGGATGCGACCGAGCCGGTGAAGCCACGAAAGGCCCTCATCGTGCTCGTAGGTACGTTGTTGGGCGCGTTCCTCTCGGTAGGTCTGGTTCTCCTGCGCCAGGTCCTGAATCGTGGTGTCGAAGATCCGTCGCAGATCGAAGAGATCGGCCTGCCGGTCTATGCGTCGATCCCCGTCAGTCCAGGGCAGCAGACCGATTCGGTGCGCGGCAAGTTCCGCGCAGATGGCAAGCTCCATCTGTTGGCGATCAAGGATCCGGCCGACCTTGCCGTCGAGGCGGTGCGCAGTCTGCGTACCAGTCTGCACTTCGCGCGGCTGGAGGCAAAGAACAACATCGTCCTGATCTCCGGTTCCAGCCCGAACGCCGGCAAGACCTTTGTCTCCTCCAATCTGGCGGCGGTGATCGCACAGGCTGGCCAGCGCGTGCTGATCATAGATGCTGACATGCGCAAGGGCACGTTGCACAAAGCCCTCGGCGCGACCCAGACCCCCGGCCTGTCCGATGTGCTTGTTGGCAAGACCTCGCTGGATGAAGCCATTCGTGTGGTTCCGGGCCTGGATAACCTGAGCTTCATTTCCCGAGGCGATGTGCCTCCCAATCCTTCGGAATTGCTGATGCACCGCAATTTCACGGAGCTTCTGGAACAGGTGGAGAAGCGCTTCGATCTCGTCATCATCGATACACCGCCGATTCTTGCGGTGACCGATGCGGCGGTCATCGCCCATCATGCAGGCACCTGTCTGCTGGTCGCGCGCTTTGGCTTGAACCAGCCTAAGGAACTGATGCTTGCCCGCAAGCGTTTCGAACAGAACAACGTTCAGTTGAAGGGTGCGATCTTCAATGCGGTCGAGCGTCGGGCAACCGGCTACTACAGTTACGGCTATTACGAGTACAAGTCGACCCGCTGAATGGGTCGAGGGGGGGGGGCTCTAACCTATGCCCTCACCGACAGGGAAGTCACGGCAGCTGCAGTGTGCAGGTCCGCGACGCAATTTGAGAGACTGCGGAGAAATACATGAAAGTTCTGATCACCGGTGGTGCGGGTTTCATTGGCAGTGCATTGGCACGCGCGCTTGTCGCGCGTGGAGACCAGGTTACTGTCCTGGACAATCTCTCGCCCCAGATCCATGGCGATAGCCCGGAAAACTCCGCGCTTCTGGCATCTCTGCCCACCGATGTCGTGGTGGTAAAGGGCGATGTCCGCCTGCGTGAGGATTGGTTGCAGGTGCTGCCCGGCCAGGACGTGGTGGTGCACTTGGCGGCCGAAACCGGCACCGGGCAGTCGATGTATGAGATCGATCGCTATGTCGATGTCAATGTGCGCGGTACCTCACTGTTTCTTGATCTGATCGGCAACAAAGTGCAGGGCTGCGAATCGGTCAAGCGCGTGGTGGTCGCGTCTTCCCGCTCGATCTACGGCGAAGGCAAGTACAAGGGCGCAAACGGCCCGGTGTACCCCGGCGCACGCGTTGATGCCGATCTGCGCGATGGCGTGTTCGAATGCCGCGACCCGCAGTCTGGCGAGCTGGTGGTGCCACTGCCGACGGATGAAGAGTCCCGCATCCATCCCAGCTCGATCTACGGCATCACCAAGCAGGTCCAGGAGCAGCTGGTACTGGTCGGCGCCTCCGCCATCGGCATCCAGGGTATCGCGCTGCGCTACCAGAACGTCTATGGGCCGGGCCAGTCGCTGAAGAATCCGTACACGGGCATTCTGTCGATCTTCTCTACCCTGCTGTTGCAAGGCAAGGGCATCAATATCTTCGAGGACGGCAAGGAAACCCGCGATTTCGTCTTCATCGACGACGTGGTGGCGGCAACGGTTGCGGCCATTGACGCCGATGTCAGCGGCCAGGCTTTCAACGTGGGTACCGGTGAAGCTACCGATGTGATCACCGTCGCCAGCGCGCTGAAGGAAGCGTATGGAAGGGGCGGAGAGATCAGCATCTCCGGCAACTACCGTATCGGTGATATCCGGCACAATTTTGCCGACTTGAGCCGTGTCGAGGCTGCCCTGGGTTATCACCCGCGTGTCACCTTCGCCGAAGGTGTGAAGCGCTTCGCGGCTTGGGTTCTGACCCAGCAGATCGAAGACTCGGGCTACCAGCGCTCGGTAGACGAAATGCGTGCGAAGGGGCTGTTGAAGTGAATCCTCAGTGCGGCCTGGGCGAGCAGCATGAGTGAGTCACTCGTGGGAAAGCGCGTGCTTTTCATTGCACCGATGTTCTTTGGCTATGAAAAGCTGATCAAGGGCGAGCTGGAGCAGCTTGGTGCTGTCGTCGATTACTTCAGCGACAGGCCGGGAGCAGACTTTCTCACCAAGGCACTGATCCGAGTAGATCGTCGTTTTCTTGCAAGGAAGATCGAGCGCTATTACAGCAGCATCATCGAGGAGACCAGAGGTCGTGATTATGATCTCGTACTGATCATCCGCGCTGAGGCTGTGTCCAGCGGCATTCTTGATCGGCTGCGCAGCATCCATTCGCGTTCGAAGTTCGTGCTGTACCTGTGGGACTCGATGCACTACAACCCGAACGCCCGCAAGGTGTTGGGGAAATTTGATGCTGTCCTGTCTTTCGATCGTGCAGATGTCGACGCGAATCCGCAGATGCAGTTCCTGCCATTGTTCTATGGCCGGGAGTTTGAGAGAGCGGCGAACTGGACCGGCGATTTCAAGTATGACGCGTGCTTCATCGGCACCATTCACACTGATCGTTACAGGGTTCTCGAGCAGATCATCGAGCAGCTCGAGAAAGATGGGATGAGAGTATTCGTCTACTGCTATTACCCGTCTCGCTTGCTCTTCCGGTTGCGATCCCTGTTTGATGGGGGATTCCGCCGATTCGCCAGGAAGTACATCGATTTCAAAGGGATGCCGCTTTCCGAAGTGGTTGATCGTATCGCGGAGAGTCGCGCAGTGATTGATGTGAACAGGCCTGGCCAGCTGGGCCTGACGATGCGGACGATTGAGGCGATCGGCGCCCAGCGCCTTCTGATCACGACGAACGAAGATATCGTCAACTACGAGGTGTATTCGCAGAAGGGCATGTATCTGATCGACCGGCGTGCACCGAAGGTGGCCCGGGAGTTCCTTCAGCGTGAGGGCGTCCCCCACGACGAATCGGTGCGTGTCGGGCTTTCTGCCAGGAACTGGGTGCTGCGCGTTCTTGGAAACTAACCGGGCCGGCCCAGTGACACGTCAAGCCGTTCCTCCGTGCGAACGCTCTCTCACTACAAGCTATCAAGCATGAAGTACCTCACCGTCGTCTACTACGATACCTTCGCCCGCTTCTTCTCTGCCATAGAAGATGAAGTCAGATTGCGGGATGGTGAGGCCGAGTTCCTTCACCTCGCGTTGTTTCCAAGTGCCTACCTCTATCTGGCGCTTGAGCGGAAGGCGGTCCGTCTGCTTCCCTGGGAGGCGACAAAAGCGTCGTCGTCCGTCACTGGGGTCGATGACATCGATCTGGATCGAATTGGCGCATACCACTCGTATATCCTTTCGGGGGCGGCGAGAAGGGCCGGCTCGCGTGTCCGGAAACGCGCGGCGAAGTATGTAAATGCGGTGTCGGAGATCCTCCGTGAGTTCGGCCCGGACCGCGTCATCATGTCCGGCGACACCCGGATTGCCTGCGAAGCGTTGTCTTTCTGCCTGGCCCGCGACTGGCCTGATGTGCCGAAATTCCACTTCGAGCAGGGGCCGGGTGGCACGACAATTCTTGACCCGGTAGGAGTCAACGCGAACTGTTCGTTCCGCCATGAGCTCGCGGCGCTGACAGGTGAGGGCTACGCCGCTGAGGCTCCGCAGAAGCGTGCCCGCTTCAAGCGTAATCCGGTGTTCAGAGGCGTTGACCATGTCTTGTCCCGATGCTTGAGTGCGGTATCGCGTCTGCCTGCGGAGTGGAGAACACTGCCGATGCCCCGGTGTCCAAAAGAGCATTACATGGCCTGTCTGGAACCAGATGTGATCGCTGGTGCGGGTGGCGCGTCGCATGTGCTCGTGGCGCTGCAGGTTCCGGATGATGCCAACAATATTCACCACAACCCTCTTGGTCTTGGCGACGCGCAGTTCGTGGAACTGGTGGTTCGCGCTGTCCGGCATCTTGGTGGGAATGTCCTCGTTCGCGAGCACCCGCTGTATCGACGCAGGTACAGCGCAGAGCTGTATGACTTCATTTCAGCGTCGGCTGGGGTGGCACTTTCCAACGCCGAGCTGAAGAGCGATCTGTCGGGTGCGACGGTGGTGGTCACGGTCAATTCAATGACTGGTTTCGACGCCTATATGTCCAATGTGCCCTCTGTCCTGTTGGGGCGTGCGTTCTACGATCATCTTCCGGGGATTGTCCGGGTGGATGGGGAGGAAGGGCTCGTCGAGGCCATTGAATCGGTGCGCGGAAAGACTGTCTCCGAGCTGATTGGGGGGCGTGATCCCCAAGCGATTTTTGCCGAGGCAAAGGCGCGCTGTCTGATCGAGGGGCATTGGCTCGACGCTGACCTTATTGCACCGAGGGTCATCGCGGAGATGATTGTGAGACCCGATGCCACTTTGCGCGATGTTGCGCGACTTCATGCGGGTTTGGCGGTAGCGGAATGACTGCCAGAGGAATCTATTGGGGAGTGGCATCCAATCTGCTCGGCAACGCGCTGATGCTGGGTGCGACGCTGTGGTTGACCCGTTTGATCAGCCCAGCAGAATTCGGTGAGTTCCGGGTGGGTGCGAACTTCTCGACACTGATGATCCCTTTCCTGGCCTTGGGCGGTGAGCGCCTGATCAGCCGCTTGATCCAGAAGGGAGATTCGGTCGGTGTCGCCAGGACGGTGCGGATGGTCATGACGATCGCACTGGTCGGCGCTGCTGTCCTGCTCATGGCCTACCCGCTGCTTGCTCGCTATGCCTTCGCGGGAACAGTTGGATTCCCTGTCTTCGCTCTGGGCGTGCTGCTTGTTCCGCTGACCATCTGCTACAACCTCGCGAATACAATCTGGAGGCACGTGGGCTCGCCTGCGCGAGCGCAGATTCACCTGAACTTCCATCAGCGGCTTCTACGCGCACCGCTTCTGATTGCCTTCGCCTGGTTGCATCCCACCGCCGTATCGGCATCTGCCGCGATGTTCGTCGCGCAGGGAACGTCGCTGTTGCAGTTGTGGAAGCACCTGCGACAGGCAATGCGTGGCAGCTCTGATCCGGCGATGTCGAGCACCCGGAGCAGATCTGTGATCGGCGAGATGCTGGTGATCGGTTTGCCGGTCGCGATCCTCGCGGCGGTTGATCGCGTCGACGTCCTGATCATCAACGCCATAATGGGCGTGGAGACCGCTGGAGAGTACGATCTGGTCTATATGCTCGCACTGACTGCCATGTTCCCGGCGATGGCTATGTCCAAGACGTCCGAGCCGCTGTTGCTCTCTCTGAGTGATGATCAAGACCGCCAGCGGAGGGTTCGATGGTTGCAAATCAGAACCCTATTACTCTCCGGTGCAGCGCTGGTTGGAATCGCAGTCATCTCTCCGTTCATTCCGATGGTGCTGGGGGTCGCAGGGCCGGACTTCCCTGCGGCAGTACTGATTCTGTCTGCTGGATTGGCCCTTTCCAGCGCATGTGGGCCAGTGCTCGAGTACATGCAGATCAATGGGCGAGCGAGAATTACCCTTCTCATGGCTATGTCATTGATGGGACTGTTCGTCTGGATGAAGTGGTTGGCTGCTACAGCGGACAGCCTTGTGTTGTTTGCGTTCCTTGGCGGGCTCTTTTATCTCGTTCTGCGTCTAGCACTCGCTGCCTACGTGTTCTTCGCCGATCGTGTCCTACTTACGAACCCTATTGCGCTTGCTTCAGCAGTGGGCTTTTATGGCCTTCTTGCGGCTTGGTTGCTAGGAGGTAAGCCCGTGTGCCTGGGTTCGTCGTGTTGAAATTCCCATCTGGCAGATCGGGAAGAAGAGGGGCGATCTGTTGTGCCGCCTCAGTTGGCGCTTGGCGTCGGCTCTCAGGTGTCGATGTTTATCGCCATTTTTATGTCGGAGGTCTGTAGGTGCGAATTTCTTCTGGCATTGTCGAAAAATCTGAAAATAACCGTGTTGACGGTATCCGTCTCTTTCTGAGGGGTTGCCTTTTCCTGTTGCTAGTTGGGCTGTATGTATTCAAGTACGATGGAAATGACTATTCCATGTATGAGAATTACTATCAGATCGGTAGTGGATTTGAGATCGGCTATGAACTTCTTGCAGCTCTGGCACGCGCGGGGGGGTACGATTTCAAATACTTCTACGGCATGTATAGTGCGCTGAACTTGTTCCTCTTTTGCGTGCTTTGCCGCTGGCGCACTGAGCGAATGCTTCTGGCGCTAATTCCGCTGATGCTTTTTCCGGGTCTGCCGCTGAACACGATTAGGCAGTTAACCGCAGGTCTGATCTGTGCGCTGGCTTATGATCGATTCTATCCGCATAACAATAAGATATTTGCTCTGTTTGTCATTCTTGCAAGTCAGTTTCATATTTCAGCGATCCTCTTTCTGGCTCCCCTTGCGTGGAAGAGGATTGGTATTTTTGTCTCAATTTCCATTGTTGCAGTTGCGGCGCTTGCATATTTCAGCGCGTATACAAATTATCTAATGGGAAAGGTCATTTACTATACCGGCGGGGCCGCCCAATCGGGCTGGTACGAGCAGGGGAGTGGCAAGTCTTTCGCCTTTGTGATCTTTGGTCTGTCATTGCTTGCGGCTGGCTTTGTGTGGAAATTGGGTGACTACAGGAAATACATGCCTGTATTGCTGCTTGCGGCCATAGCCATGTTTGCGTCCGCGTACATGAGTATTTTCATGCGATTCATCTATCTTTTTCTCCCGGCAGTTTCCGTTTGGATGTATGGCTGCTCGCGCAGGGTGAAGCTTGCTGTGTTCCTGCCTTTGTTTATGGTTGGAGTCGTCAATATCTATTTTGTCGTCGCGGTGTGGGGGGAGGGGGCTTATCATCACAGGAATCATCTTATTGACTACTTGCTCAACTGATGGTTGTCCCGTGCACGCGCTGGTCCCAGGCTTGGGTGAGCCAGGTGCTGCCTGATAGGCGTATGGAGGAATGATGCATAATCTGTACAGATTTTTCTGGGCGGCAAGGGCTGTCATCTATAAGCTAGTATTCGCGCGGTTTGGATGGCTGAGTTATATTGGGCCTCCGATATTCCTGTTGCGTCCTGGGCGGATTCATGTCGGTGGGCGCGTGCGTATATTTCCGGGATTGCGCGCCGAGTGTCACGGTGATGGGGCGCTGTTTATTGGGGATAATGTATCTATCGGTCAGAATTTCCACGTCATTGCGGGTTCGAAGCTGCTGATAGGCAGCGGTTGCCTGATCTCGGGTGATGTATTTGTCACTGATACAGATCACACATTCGATCTGGTCAATATCCCTGTTTTCGATCAGCCTGACAGGATTGCCTCGACGCGAATTGGCGACAATTGCTTTATTGGGATTGGTGCCCGCATTCAGGCAGGAACGACTCTGGGGAACGGTTGTGTGGTTGGGGCTAATTCTGTCGTGAAGGGAGACTTCCCAGATTACAGCATGATCGTGGGAGTGCCAGGCCGGGTAGTGAAGCGATATTCCCCGGAGAATGGGACTTGGCAGCGGCTTGTTTCAAATAATTCAAACGAGATCAATTCATGAACGTTTCCATCAATGGTGTTGTTACCGTCGGCAACGACCTCCCCTTCGTTCTGTTCGGCGGCCTCAATGTCCTCGAGGACCTGGACTCCACCCTTTTCGCTGCTGAAAAGTACGTCGAGGTCACCAGCAAGCTCAGCATTCCCTACGTCTTCAAGGCCTCGTTCGACAAGGCGAACCGCTCGTCGATCAATTCCTTCCGCGGGGTGGGCCTGGAAGAGGGGCTGCGCATTTTCCAGGAAGTGAAGAGCCGTTTCGGCGTGCCGGTGATTACCGACGTCCATGAAGTGGAGCAGGCGGCCCCTGTCGCCGAAGTGGTTGACGTGCTGCAGATTCCCGCGTTCCTGGCGCGCCAGACTGATCTGGTGACGGCCATCGCGCGTACCGGCCGGGCCATCAACATCAAGAAGCCGCAGTTCCTCAGCCCGACGCAGATGAAGAACATCGCCAGCAAGATCCGTGAGGCCGGCAATGAGAAGATCATCCTGTGCGAGCGTGGCGCTCAGTTCGGCTACGACAACCTAGTAGTCGACATGCTGGGCTTCCGCGAGATGATCGAGGCCACCGGTGGTCTGCCGGCCATCTTCGACGTGACCCACAGCCTGCAGCGCCGCGAATCGGGTAGCGAGGCCTCGGGCGGCCGCCGTCGTCAGGTGGTCGAGCTCGCGCGGTCCGGCATGGCGGTTGGTCTGGCCGGCCTGTTTTTGGAGGCGCACCCGGACCCGGACAATGCGCGTTGCGATGGCCCGAGCGCGTTGCCGCTGAGCGCTTTGGAGCCGTTCCTGGCACAGATCAAGGCCATCGATGATCTGGTCAAGTCGTTCCCCAAGCTCGATATTGCCTGACATGGCATCGGCGGAGTACCAGGGACCGATCAGGTTGGTCCTGTTCGACGTGGACGGCGTCTTGACCGACGGCGGCTTGCATATCGATGGCAAGGGTGAGCAGTTCAAGACCTTCAACGTCCGCGATGGCCTGGCGGTCGCGCTGCTGCGGGTGCATGGCATCCGTTGTGGCGTGCTGTCGGGTAAGGCGAGCCCGTCGCTGGACTTCCGCATCCAACAGTTGGGCATGGATATAGCAGTGACCGGACGCCTCGAGAAGCTCGACGCCCTGGCCGCCATCTGTGGCGATCTTGGCGTCCGCGAAGCCGAGATCGCCTACGTGGGAGATGATGTGGTGGACCTGCCACTGGCAGGAAGGGTGGGGCGCTTCTATGCGCCTGCCGACGCACATCCCCTGGTGTTGGCAGCCGCAGACGTGGTGGCAGATGCGCGCGGCGGGCGTGGTGTCGGTCGGGAAGTGGCCGAGCGCGTGCTTGCTGAAGGCGGTGTGGACCTGCAGAAAGCGTATGCGCCGCTCATTGCAGGATGGAGTGCCGCTGGCGCGGTGCAGTAGCCGGCGCAGGATTGCGCAGGTAAGCGTGGCGCACTCAGGTGCGGCGCGAATTGTCATCAGAAGGAAACAAGGTATGTCCTCTGTCGTATCAGTCGCCGATCACATCGCATCGGCCAAACGGGTCCTGCAAATTGAGGCTTCGGCTGTCGCCGCGCTTGCCGGCAGGCTAGATGGGCAGTTCACGCGCGCCGTCGAGCAGGTGCTGGGCTCGCAGGGCCGCGTCATCGTCTGTGGCATGGGCAAGTCCGGCATCATCGGGCGCAAGATCGCGGCGACGCTTGCAAGTACCGGTACGCCCAGTTTCTTCATGCACCCGGGCGAAGCCTTCCATGGCGACCTGGGCATGGTGACCGCTGCCGATGTATTCGTTGCGATTTCCTACTCTGGTGAAACCGAAGAAGTAGTGAAGCTGCTGCCGTTCCTGAAGGACAGCGGCAATTTCCTGGTGGCCATTACTGGCCGCCCGATGTCGACGCTGGCCCAGGCCGCCGATTGCCATCTGGACGTTGGGGTGTCACAGGAGGCCTGTCCGTTGGCTTTGGCGCCGACCGCATCGACTACGGCGACGTTGGCGATGGGGGACGCGCTGGCAGTGGCGTTGATGGAGGCACGAGGCTTCCAACCGGAGAATTTCGCGCGCTTCCATCCGGGCGGTTCATTGGGGCGGCGCCTGCTTTCCCGCGTGGAGCATGAGATGGTGGCCGGTGAACTGCCTTTGGTCGACGCGTCCGCGTCGATGATGGACGTCCTGCAGGTGATCACCCGCTCGAGTTTGGGCTTGGCGATCGTGCCGACCGGATCGGGGCACGCCATCATCACCGATGGTGACATCCGTCGGGCGCTCGGGCTTCACGGGCGCGAGGTGTTTGACAAGTCTGCTGCCGAGCTGATGACCGTGTCGCCAGCGCAGGTCAGCGTGGGGACACGCGTGGAAGATGCATTGGTGCTGATGGAGCGGCGCAGGATTTCGTCGCTGTTGGTGCTCGACGGCAACCGACTTGTCGGCGTTTTCAAGAAGTAAAGAAAGAAGGCGCCTGATGAGGGCGCCTTCTTTGCCTGGGTTACTTCCCGATCGCGTCGAAGTTCCTGTAGAAGATCTCTGAATCGCGTTCGGACGTCAGCTGATACAGGCTGTGCGAGTGCGCAACGCGTGCGCCGCCGTCCCTGTACAGCGGATTCCACAGGAAGTCGGCACGTGCGCGGGTCGAGCGCGGCAGCATGAAATCGAACGGCACCGAGAAATAGATGCCCTTGTCGAAGCTGCCTTCACCGAAGTCCTTGGACGAGACATCGGTCTTGGTCGCGTATGCGCCCATCGTCACGCCGTTGTCGAATGCGCGGGCTACCGACACGGTGGCGCCCCAATCCTTGGCCAGGTATCGGCCCGCACTGACCGCGCTGATGATGCGGCGCTTGTCACCCCAGAGGTAATAGAGCGTAGCGTGACCGGTAGTGACACTGTAGTCGCGGAAGCTGAAGCGCTGGTCGAAATCGCGTTGCTTGACCCAGTTCAGTTCTGCGCCCAACGCCCATCGCTGGTCCATCGGGCGGTACAGGATCTCGCCACCCACGCCGCCGTACATGTATTCGAGCAAGCCGGCGTAGGCCATGCCGTACAGGTCGCGACCGAGCTGCCTGGTGCCGGTCAGCTGCAGATTGGGCAGGGTAAAGTCCGACGTGGTGAGGTACTGACGCACATACGTGCGCACCCGGGGCAGGCGGCTGGGGGCGTCGTACCTGAATTTGTCGTAGTTGTTGTAGGCGTTGTAGCTGGCGGTGCCGCTCAACCACAGATTGTCGTTGAAGCGGAAGGTGGCGCCATACATGGCCGCGACCTGGAAGAGGATGAATCCATCCGGCCCGCCTACAGACTGGCGGTAGCCGACGTTGAATCCGCCGTCGAAATGCTTCAGCGGTGCCTCGTACAGGTTCTCCGACCGCCGTGCATAAGGCGCCGTCATTTCAACATGACGGCTGAGAGTTGCCTGGTCGATACGATCATCCAGATAGTCGTTGAACGTCTTGCGCTCGAGGCTGGTCTCGACAACAGGCAGACCCTGGCGGACGTTGCGCAGGGTCCACCAGCTGACATCCGCTGGCGTGTGCGGATCGAGGATGCGGGCGGCGCGGCCTATGCCTTGGGCGGGGTAGATGTAGCGGCGCTGTTCGGCACTGACGATCAGCTCCTGTCCATTGCGATCAATGCGCTTCACCCGCAACCCTGCGTTCTCCTCCAGCTCATCGGCGATGGCTGGCCAGTCAGCCGTGGCCAGGTCCGGGGCTGGCGGAAGGGCGGTGTCCGCATTGTCCTGCGCGCGGTGGCGTGCTGCTGGTGGCGGGTCCATGAGCTTGGGCATGGGTTTGGCCTGGGCCAGGTTCGAGCGCAGCGTGATGCCGACCATGGCGGTATTGCCGCGCTCCCAGCCCACGTGCAGCAGCACGCTGTTGTTGACCGTGAACACCGCACCGAGGTTGATCGGTGAAGATTGTTTCTGGTTGTTCCGCTGCGGCTCGTGGCGATAATCGTTGCCATCGTACTCAAGCTTCAACTGCAGACGGTCCCACGGAGTCTGATAGCTGATGCCACCAAACACGCCGAGACGACCACGGAACATCGCGCTGGTGTTGAAGTCGCCCGGTGTGTTGACGCCTGGCCGTTCCTTGAATCGATCGTCAAGGGCGCCCAGGGGGTTGGCGAGGTCGCCGCGGTTGCCGATGTAACCGGTGGCCACGCCAAGGCTGGCGTCCACGGGTCCAAAGCGCTTGTTGGCGACAATGTACTCGCTGGAAAACAGCCCGGTGCCGCCCAGGTCGCGCGCGCCCACGGAGACTTCGGGCAGCCACCGCCCTTCCTGCCATAGGCGCAGCTTGAGATCGATGGATTTGTCTTTGTAGTTCTGGTCCCCGCTGAGCCATTCGGAGCCATAGCGGCGATTGGCGACCGAGATGTAACGGAACGAGCCCTCGACCCACGGCAACGGCTGCATCACAACTGTATAGCGGCTATACGGCGAGGTGTGACTCGCGGTGAGGCTCAGCTCCCCCTCTTCGCTCATGCGTGCGCTGGGCGTCTGCAGCAGGCCGATGCCGCCCCAGTCGCTGGCGGTGGGGGTCGGGCCTTCCTGGGCGTGCAGGGCTGCGCTGATGCTCAGGCTCAGTAGTGCGGCGCCGGCGCGGGCCAGCGGCAATCGGTTACGGCACATCAATCTGGGACTCCCGGCGCATCCAGCACCTGGGTGGCGAGGAAGCGCGCGGCCTCATCGTTGACATCGGGGGTGAGTGAACGCACGGCAGCCCCAGCAATGGGGACGTGGATGACCGCACCCGGTGCCAGCGTGGTGAGTGGACTGCGGTTCCACAGGGCAATGCCGATCTTCGTGACCCGTCCATCGGGTTGGATCACATACAGGTCGTCAGGGCTGGCGGCGGGCAGTGCCTCACACTGGTTGCGGTAGAGGCGCGCGTCCTGCATGGCCACGTGTGGCAGTACGCACGGGTGGGCGACGGCGCCGGTTACGGTTACGGTCTCTGGCCGCGAGGGATAGATCAGGCGATCCCCGGCGTGGGCCGGGCGATCCTGCCTGCGGTCGGCTGCCAGTGAGCGCGGTTCCAGCAGTTGCGGTTCGCGGCCGGTGACGGGCAGATCGCCGAATTCGCGCGCCATCTGCGCGGCTGCGTTGGCGATGTCGGGCGCGGTCTGCAGTGCTGCCAGGGTCTCGAGATCGAACAGAAGTCCTGCCTTCAGGCGGGCTTGCGCCAGCACCGCATCCGAGCGCAGCAATGCTGCGCCAGCCATGAAGGCGCTTTCATCCGGGGCGGCAGCAATCGCCGCATCGCTGAGGCGCGCATCGCTGGCCAGCATGTGCGTCCCCGGTGAACGGACATGGCCGTAGGTCTCCACGGAGATCGGGGAGGACGCCCCGGCGGCACCGGCCAGCGCAACGCCAAGGGCCACGGCGATCAATCGCTTCGTCATCGGGGCTGCAGGTCCGGCGAATAGGGTTTGAGCTGGGTGATGTCCAGATGCGTATCGGGTGCAATGGCCTGCCGGCTCTTCCAGATGAAGCCGTTGGACGGATCCACCCAGTAGTGGTTGTCCTGCTTCCAGCCCTCACCACGGAGCTGCTCGCGGACATGCATCAGCTGGCGCGACCGGCCGAGAATCTCCACGGTTTCCAGGCCTGTCGGATGCAACGTGCCGGTTATCTTCAAGCCGAAACGGTAACCGGGCATGATGTCGTAGGCGCGTTGCACGACATCACCATCACGTGCCTTGCGCAGGTCCAGGAAGGGGTTGTGACCGGTGATACGCATCTGCTGCAGCTCTGGGCTGCCGCCATGGGTGGATTCGATCAGGCCGTTGCGCAGGAAAACAATGCTGCGCTCGCTGCTGTACCACGCCTGGCGGCCGTCATCGATCGCACCCAGCACAAGGATCGCGCCGCCGTTGGGGCCGTCGACCTTGATCTGCGGGTAGCGGTTGCGGGCAACGTCCTCTGGAGTGGGGTGGACGTCCGGCTTGCCTTGCACGGCAAGCTGGACGGCTTTGACGCTGCTGCGGCTGACCACGCCGCAGCCGGTCACTGCGGTGACGGTCAGCGTGGCCAGTAATGCGAGGCGAATACCCTGGAGAAAGATAGGGGCTCGAGCGTTCCTGCTCATGCGCATCCCGTCAGTTGTCCAGATCGTTGCGCGCACTGGCCGCATTGCTGATGATGGCGGTGAACGGAAGCAGCTGGTTCACGAAGCGGCTCCAGCGGGTCACGCCGGCCGCGCCGACGAACACCACATCCCCCGGCTGCAGATTGAACTGGCTCGCCACGGCGAAGGCCGACGGTGACTTCGCCTCCAGGTGGAAGACCTGCGAAGGTGTGTCCTGCAGATCGTTCGAGCCACGAATCACATAGACCGCGTTGCCGTTGGAGGTGGTCTGCAACAGTCCGCGGGCACGCCCCAGCGCTTGGCTCAGAGAGATTTCACTGGTTTTGAAACTCATCGCGCCGGGCTGATTGACTTCGCCGACAACGAAGACTTCCTTGCGGTCGAGGTACGGCACATACAGATGGTCGCCCGCCTTGAGGAAGATGTTTGTTTCGCCCCCGCCACTGCGACCCAGTCGATCAAGATCAATGGTGTAGGTGGTGCCGTCGCGGGTGAGGCGGACTCCTGACAGGTCGGCCTGCGCCGGGTCGAGCCCCGCTTGGCTGATGGCGTCACCCAAGGTCAGTGGGGTGACCGTCAGCGGAACCGTGGCCGCCTGGCGGGATGCACCGGTGACCCACACGCGCTGGCTGGCATAAGTCAACATCGAGACGTCAACCTGCGGCGCTTCGATGTAGCGCGCCAGGCGGGTGGTGATCTCTTCGCGCAGTTCGGCCGGTGTCTTGCCCGCCGCGGCGACCTTGCCGATATAGGGGTAGAACAGCGTGCCATCAGACTGCACAAGGCGGCCTGCCGCGCTGAGCTGCTGCTGGGGACCGGCCGGTACGGTCAATTCGGGATGGTCCCAGACCGTGATGTACAGGATGTCGCCTGCGCCGATCTGGTAGGGGCCGGGCTGGTACTGCATCAGCGTGCTGGGCAGGCCGGGGGCGTTCTGCGTCGCGCGCTCCATGGCAATCAGTTTGGGCGTGATCGGAATCAACTCGATCTGATCATTGCCAACCTGCTGGCTGTTGCCCATCAGCGCATTGGAGCGCATGTGCTGGCCCGGGGCCCACATGCAACCTGACGCTGTGAGGACGAACGCCATGACGGTGACGAGACGCTTGCAGTCCATCGTTAATCATTCCTGGCCCGAACGGGCATAAAAAAGCCCTCGCCGAACTACCGCCCGGCGAGGGCGTGGGTGCTACAACGGCAATCTGATCAGCGGGTGCCGGTGGTGCCGGTGGTGCCGGTCGAACCGGTGGTGCCACCCGGCGGGTTGGTGGTGCCGCCGTTGTCGTTACCTGCGTCATCCTTGCTGCTGTCAGCAGCGACGCTGTACACCACGGCAGCTGCAGCGACGCCGAGGCCGATGGTGGCAGCAGTGTTCAGGGTGCCGGTAGCAGCAGTGCCTGCGGTTTCAGTGCCAGCGACTTCAGCGCTGGTTTCGGTTGAGGCCGGAGCTTCCTGGGCAAACACCGGGGAGGACAGACCCAGCAGGGCCAGGGCAGCAATCATCTTCTTCATACGGGGTCTCCTACTCCGTGAGGGAAATTTTTCCACCCCTATGGTGGCCAATCCTCATTGCCCCTGTCAAGGAAGGTGAAGAATTCATGCTGTCTGATGCGCGGTTTTCAGAATGATTCAACGACCTCGGTCCGGCCTGAGAGCGCCTTTGCCAGCGCGATGACCAGCTGGTGGGTGGGCAGGTGTGGCAGGCTGAGCGGCAGCACCAGGCCAATGACAACTGCGGCCAGCACAGCGGCAGCTGCCGGCCGCTGCGGATGCGTGTCGGCGCGCAGGGTCCATGCGCTGGCGACCAACCCCAGTGTCAGGCCAGCGAAAATCTCCGACAGGCTGTGCGCCTGCAGGGGAATTCGTGACCATGCAATCGCAATCGCGAGCGCGCAACCCGACAGCAGCCCGATCGCACGCCCGTGGCGGCTGGCGCCGCCCAGCATCAGGCCGATGACGGGATAGGCAACGCTGGACATCGCGGCATGGCCGGAAAATCCCGTGAAGTGCAGGCGCTCGATACCTATCCCCCAGCCCATGAAGGCCAGTTTGGAAGCCAGCGTTACAGCGGCAGTGGAGCAGATCGCGGTCAACCACCGCCATTTCAGTCGCGCGCGGGAGGAGGGCAGCGCGCACAGCAGCGCCAGGGTCATGGGCAGCAGCCAACGGCTGTCACCGGCTGCGGAGAGGAAAAACCAGGCGTTCTGCATCAAGACACGTGCGGAGATCGGGGTGGGCCAGCTTACGGGTGCTGGCCTGTCGCTGGCCTTTCAACCTCTTGGTCCGTTCAGCCAGACGCGGTATCCTCTACGGCTGCCAATGGCCCCGTAGCTCAGCTGGATAGAGCGTCCCCCTCCTAAGGGGAAGGTCGCCCGTTCGAATCGGGCCGGGGTCACCACACTCAATGAACCGCACCGTCACGCTACGGACACCGCGCGGTGCCTGGGTTTCCGCCAGTGGGCTGAAGTCCAGTTCATTCCATTTGACGCCATGCCGGGACGCCGCCTGCAGCCTGCGCACTTCCTGGCATACGGTCTCCGGCGCAACCGTGTCCTTGGTCAGACGGTCCGTTTTGTAGGACTCCATTTCCATCCGCCGCAGGGTATCGATGGAGCGATGGCCAAACCGGGCAATCAACAACCGAACCTCGCTCTTGGCCTTGCCGTACGTGGTCGGGTGCTCCGCCTTGTACCAATCCAGGTGAAGTGGTTTCGGGACATGCCGCAGTAATGCGCGGTCTCGTCCATGGTCAGCAAGCCTTTCCGGCGATGTCCAGCTTTTCGGCAGCACCCATCGGGTGCACGCGGTGCTCGCTGGATCGGCAACCGATTTCACGTCTCATTCATGCCGTGGAGGCAATGTTTGGACGATAGCGGAAGGGGGACTGCTGAGTGCTCAATGCCCGAGTGCTCGGCGGTGCTTGATACCCCATTGGTTTATAGGACTCCGCTTTGAATCTGCTCGTTTCACTAGCTGGCGCTGTGCTGGCCGCAGGCGCGCTGATGGCGCTGATCCATGTCGCCGTCCTCTGCTGCAAGGCTGCCATCAGCTGTCGATCAGCGCGACGACAGGGGCCGCAGTGATGGAGGCGTATCGTTACGCTTACCAGAAGGCGCGCGGCTGGCACGCGTCGGTTCTAACGTCGGCATGGGCTGGACTCAGGTATTCACTCACCGGGGATACCGGCTGTTTCAGGTCGCATGGCGGCTGGCGTCTATCAAGGATCCGAAAAGGAGTGGAGTCCTCCGAGTAGATCAGTCGCCATCAGGGAGGCGCTGAGAAATGGCGCCCGTCGATCCTGTGGCCACCTGCTCAACCCAGATCACCCTCATGTGCTGTTCCGCGCAGGTCGAAGCCGCCTGCCAGAAGCTGATCCGCATGATCGGCGCCACCCTGTCGCTGCAGGAGTTTGCCGTGCTCTACCCCCCCCGACCCGGACAAGAAGCGCCCGAAGGCAGCGAAGTTATGGATGACGCATTCCGAGCCGGCGCCAGCGCGACAGAACGGGGCGTGTGGGCGGAGATCCACTGGTGGAGCCAGGCCGAGGCCGACATTCTGGAGCAGGAACTTTTCGCCAACCGCAAGCGTTTGGCCGATGGGGTCGAAGTGCCCGCAGGTTGAATCCGCGCGCGGTAGTCGTCCCGGCAAAGGCTTTGACCTTCGCGAGGTTGAACGGCTGGGTTTACTCTGAGCGGACACCACATTGGGTGACGGCCTCGATGTAGCGAGCCTGTCGACGCTTCAGGAACCTGCTGTAGAACGTGATATCGCTTCCCCCTCCAGTTCGAGGGGCGGCCTCAACAAACTCCGCCGGGACGCCGCCGCTGGAGGCCGACATGGAGTAGCCATCGGCATGTCGCGGAAGCAGATCCGTCCATTCGGCACCCCGATGACTTCAATGCCAACGATGTCGCGCAGCGTGATTCCCTGCCGAAGATGGTTCACCATGGCCTACGTTCCTTCCGTCGCATGATCATGACCGAGCGCCTGCAGCCCGTGCAGTCATTGCACTACGCCAGCATCGCCAGCTGGCTTGACTCGGTCGTGTCCACCCGGCGCTGGGCAGGGCCCGGTGTCGCATTTCCGTTGGCGCCGGATTGCCTGGCCCATGCCCTGCAGCTGGAGGCCCGTCCAGGCTGGGTATTGCTGGACGCACACGACAACTGCCTGGGATTCGGCCAGTACTGGTTGACCGACGCCGATACAGCCCATCTCGGTCGCATCATTGTGTCTCCGCAGGCGCGGGGGCGCGGCCTCGGGCGTGTGCTGGTGCAGTCCCTGAGCGGGCAGGCGCTGAAAGAGGGCAGGGTGCGGCGCCTGACCCTGCGCGTGTATCGTGACAATGTGGCCGCGATTGCCCTGTATCGCACGCTCGGATTTGTCGCGAGCGAGCGGGACGCTACGGCGGAACTGTTGTTCATGGCGCGTTTCGCAGGCTGAGTGGGGCGGCAGCGCCTGCACTTCCGGTGCACATCGCCTGCACGCGGCGCTGCAAGCGGACTCGGCAGTCTGGTGCTGTCCCCCAACGGTTTGCCCAGGAGCGCCCCCATGAATACCCCCGGCACCCCCAAGCCTTCCTGGCGCCAGCGCAACGTGCTGCTGACTGTCGCTGCCGTCGTGCTGGTGATCGTGCTGATCCTGCTCTTCATCCCCTGGTAGTGCCTATCGGGGCAACCCGCTTGCCATTGATGGCCATCGTGGCCGCTGCCCCGGTAACGAACCAGGTGGTGGCTATCGAAGTGGCGGCAGCCGGGCAACGGGCAAGGCAAGGCCAGGCCAGGCCATGCCTGGCGAATCACGACGGTCGATACGCGCGGGTAGTGCCCGGCCATGCCAGGCCAAGGCAATGCCGACTCATGCCTGCCTGAGCAGCTCCACCAGCTGCCGCAACCGGTAGGGCTTGGGCAGGAATTCGACCTGCTCCGGCAGCGGTGGCAATTGCGAGCGTGCGTAGCCGGAGGAAAGGATCATCCGCGCCTGCGGCTGGTCGCGTGCCACGTGCTCGCTCAGCTCGATGCCCGACATGCCGTTGGGCATGCTGATGTCACTGAACACCACATCGAAACGCGTATCGCCCTGCAGCAGCGCGACCGCTTCCTGCGCATCGGCCGTGGTAGCCACGTCGATGCCGAAGTCGCGCAGGGCCAGGCCGATCATCTCGCGCAGATCGGTCTGGTCCTCCACCATCAGTACGCGGATCGGATCATCGGTCATGGATTGGGTTCCTCTGTGGCGGGTAGCAGCAGGCTGACCGTGGTGCCAACACCGGGCATGGTGGACACGTCTACGAAGCCGCCGCTCTGGGTGGTGAATCCGAACACCTGGCTCAGGCCCAGGCCGCTGCCCTTGCCGATGTCCTTGGTGGTGAAGAAAGGCTCGGTCGCGCGTTCGGCGATGTCCGGGGCCATGCCGTGGCCCTCATCGCAGACGCTCAACGTCACATAGGTCCGTTGCCGGGATGTGTCGGCGTCGGGGTCCATGCGGTGCTCCAGCGCGGTGGCGATCAATACCCGGCCGCCACCCACCGTGGCGTCCACAGCATTGCCGACCAGATTGGCGAGCGCCGTCTGCAGCTGCACGGTATCGCTGAGTATCGCAGGCAGGCCGGCGGTCAATGCGGTTTCCAGGGTGACGCCGGCAGGGCAGGTGGCCTGCAGTGCCGGCAGCCAATCGCGGATGCGCGCATTGATGTCCAGCGTTTCGCGGATCAGGGTCTGCCCGGTGCTGAAGGCCAGCAGCTGGCGGGTCAGCAGTGCGCCACGATCGCTGGCCGCCTGCGCGGTGGTCAGCAGGGTGTTGGCCCGCTCGTCATCGCCCATGCGTGCCGACAGCAGGTCCAGCGCATTGACGATGGTGGTCAGCAGGTTGTTGAACTCATGGGCAAGGCCGCGGCTGAGCTGGCCGACCGTCTCGAACTGCTGGGTCTGGCGTAGCGCCCGCTGCGCATCGCGCAACAGCCGTTGCGCCTGCCACTGTTCGGTGATGTCGCGGGTGATCTTGACGAAGCCCACGAGCTCACCGTTCTCGACCACCGACTCGATGACCACGCTGGCACGGAACGGAGACCCATCTCGGCGCACCCGCCAACCCTCGGCGGCATGGTGCCCGCATTCCGCCGCCAGCCGCAGCAGGCGCTGCGGCTCTCCCGTATCGCGATCAGCGGGCAGGTAGAAGCGCCCGAAGTGGGTGCCGATGACTTCTTCCGACCGATAGCCCTTGATGCGTTCGGCGCCGGGATTCCAGCTGCAGACGATGCCGTCGGGATCGAGCAGGTACAGCGCATGGTCGCGCACGCTGTCGATCAGCAATCGCAGCTGTCGGGAAGGGTCCGTCAACACGGACGGCGTCGAAGCGGCAGCGACCACGATGAAATGCGTATTACCTCTGTCAGGCACGAGAACGTAGGCAGTGG
>Ga0308157_10003279_pt1 | contig 23974 bp, 19 predicted proteins | sample PhyBR1_FD_201035 | JGI IMG/M metagenome (GOLD analysis project Ga0308157, IMG submission 201035) | Phyllosphere microbial communities from UC Gill Tract Community Farm, Albany, California, United States - DLSLB.R1 | ecosystem: Host-associated > Plants > Phyllosphere > Unclassified | place: USA...
ATGACCCCAAATGGATAAACTACTGCTATCAACCATTGGTCGCATAGAGTAACATCCTTAAACCGATAGACTCTACAGCCAGATACAAAACGAAAGAAGGCGCCCTTTTTAGACGCCTTCTTTTTTTGATACCTATTGATTGGATTTGAACTGTAAAGGCGTACAGCCCATAAATGTTTTGAAAGATTTATGGAAACTTACGAAGTTGTTGAACCCGGAGTCATAACATATTTCCTTGAGACTTATTTTGTTATTTTTTAATTGATAACAAGCATGAGATATCCTTAGTTCATTAATAAATTGTACAGGTGTCTTTCCTGTTTTTTGTTTAAAATACCTGCAAAAAGAATTTTCGGTCATTCCGGCTACAATAGCTAGATCTTTCAGCATAATTTTATGTTTATAATTAGCTCTGATAAATTTCATTAAATTATTCATTCTAAATTGATCCTCAGATTGATGTAAAATTGAATAATTCTCGCTAGTTAACTCTTCAGTATTCAATTCTTTGGTAAAAAGCAATATCTCTAATAACTTGAATAATTTTGTCAATCCATTAGCTTTTAAAGTTTTCTGAAATAACGCTTCGAAATTCCCTTTTATATCGTCTTCAATATGCAGTCCTCTATAAGAATTATCCAAAAGTGATTTTATTTCTAATAGTTCGGGGGCTTGTAGAAATTTTTCAATACCAAAATCTTTCAGGAAATGAACCACTATACAATCAATAGGTTCTGGATTTTCTGTTTGTTCATCATTTCCATCAAATAACCAATAATGGGGGGTGTGAGATGGAATTAATATGGCGGATCCTGCTTGAAAGATTTTAATGCGATCCCCGATAAACAGAGTTCCTGAGCCTTTAATAACATAGACTAATTCAAACTCATCGTGATAATGCCAAATGGATTGATGTTTAGGGAAATAATCCCTGCGCATTTGAAAGCTTTGATCTCCGGATTTTGGTAATGAAAATTGTTTGATAATCATGATTGTCTAATTTATTCATAATAATTGAATATTTTAGATTAGTAATGGTAAAATTGTTTATAAAATAGGTAATATTGTTTATTATATTCTTGAGAAATATCTCGTATTTAGTTATTCAATTATAATCCCGAGATATGAACAATAGGAGTAACACCGTTGCTATAATATTAATTACCTCCCTTTTTTTCTTCTGGGGATTTATCCATAATCTGGATCCTATTCTGATTGCCCATCTTAGAAGTGCATTTAGTTTAAGTCATTTTCAGGCTTCCTTGGTTGATTCCGCTGTGTTTATAGCGTATTTGGTTATGGGAATTCCTGCGGGCCTTATTATGAAAAAATATGGCTATAAAATTGGAATATTAGTCGGGCTGATTTTATTTGCCATGGGCTGTTTCCTATTTGTTCCTGCAGCAAATACGATGAGCTATGTTTTCTTTCTGTCAGCATTGTTTATTGTTGCCTGTGGTATTACTATTTTGGAAACAGCAGCAAACCCCTATATGACTGTATTAGGAGATCCGAATACAGCGACTCAGAGGTTAAATTTTGCTCAGTCTTTCAATGGATTAGCGGCTTTTGTTGCACCGATATTAGGAGGTAAGTATATTTTAACAGAAGATCCATTATCTGTTGAACAGGTAGCAGCACTAGGTGATGCAGAACGATTGGCCTATATTCAAACAGAGACAGCCGTTGTTAAAGGTCCTTATGTAATTTTAGGAATCATAATTCTTTTAGTGGCAATCATATTCTATTTTATCAAACTTCCGGAAGTAAAGGATGAAGAAGAGGGTGGTTCTGGTTTTATTAAAGCTATCAGGCATAAAAATGTTGCTTGGGCCGTTCTAGCTCAGTTTTTTTATGTAGGTGCTCAGGTTTGTGTGTTGAGTTTTCTGATTGTCTTTGCTACTGAAGTTTCGGGTATAGAGGCTAAGGATGCTAAATATTACGCAGGAGTAGCTGGTTTACTGTTTATGTTAGGGCGGTTCATTGGTACCTTTTTTATGCGCTATATTGCTCCGTCGAAGCTATTATTGTACTATGCTTTAATTTCCATCGCTCTAACCCTGGTTTGTGTTTTTGCTTCTGGCAGTATTACGTTGTACAGTATGGTTACTATAGCATTTTTTATGTCTATTATGTTTCCGACCATTTTTGCAATTGGTGTAGAGGGAACTGGAGCGGATACAAAATCTGCATCAAGCTTAATTATTATGTCTATAGTGGGCGGTGCTTTGTTGCCTCCTATTTTAGGGTATGTTTCAGACATTACCGGACATATGCAATATGGATACTTCGTGGTGCTTATTTGTTTCTTGGTGGTAGCCTTATTTGCTACAAAAAACAAGAGTAAGAGCATGATTGTTAAACCAACACATTGAGATAATTTTTATGATGAGTAATAAGAGATATGCATTGGCATTAGATTTAGTTGATGATCCGGCGATGATTCAGGAATATGAAGATATTCATAAACGTGTTTCGACTGAGATTAAGAAGTCCATTACAGATGCCGGAGTAACGGTAATGGATATATATCGCTTTGCTAATCGGTTGTTTATGATTATGGAGGTCGATGAAACCTTTAGCTTTGAGAGAAAAGATAAGATGGACGCTGAGAATCCTGCTGTTCAAAAATGGGAACAGTTAATGTGGAAGTTTCAGCAGTCAATACCGGGATCTAAGCCTGGAGAAAAGTGGGTGATAATGGATCAAATATTTGAATTATAATATCAGATGGAAAAAGAGAAATTGGAGTTTTTACATATCCATCCAAAGGATAATGTCTTGGTAGCTCTTCGTGATTTACCTATGGGCTATCGTTTAAACTTTAAGGGGAAAGAAATCATTTTGAAAAGGAATGTTTCTGCAAAGCATAAGTTTACTATTGATAGCATGCAGAAAGATGCGGAAGTATTTATGTATGGAGTATTGGTCGGAAAAGTGAATGAAGCTTTGGATAGAGGGGAATTGTTGGATGTAAACAACTTGAGGCATGCAGCAGAGGATTTTAAATTAGGAGAGCGCAAGTTGGACTGGGATGCACCGGATGTATCTAAGTATAAAAATCGAACGTTTAAAGGATTTCATAGAAGTAACGGCACAGTAGGTACTGCTAATTATTGGTTAGTAATTCCTCTTGTCTTTTGTGAGAATAGAAATGTACTAACATTAAAGTCAGCGCTAGAAGAGAAGTTAGGATATCAAGTTGAATCAAAAGATTATTCAGATGAAGTTGAAGCATTGATTAACAGGTATAAATCAGGTGCTTCTATAGATGAATTAATGAGTGTTGATTTAAGTTCTGCTCGTGAGAATAAGTTTAAAAGTAGACTTTTTCCCAATGTAGACGGGGTTAAATTCTTAAACCATGATATGGGTTGTGGTGGGACCAGAATGGACTCAGATGCCTTATGTGGTTTATTAGCAGGGTACATCACTCATCCCAATGTAGCTGGTGCAACTGTATTAAGTTTGGGCTGTCAACATGCTCAAGCATCTATTCTAAGAGAGGAAATAAATAAACGTGATCCTCAATTCAGCAAACCCTTATTTATATTTGAGCAACAGTTTGAAGGCACTGAACCGGAATTAATGCAGAAAGCGATAAAAGCAACATTTGCAGGTCTGGTTGAGGCTAATAATCAAGAGCGTGAAGAAGCGGGTTTGGATAAACTTTGTATAGGATTGGAGTGTGGGGGGTCTGATGGTTTTTCGGGAATATCTGCTAATCCAACCTTAGGTTATCTTTCAGATATGATGGTCACTTTGGGTGGATCTGTTATTTTATCCGAATTTCCTGAGTTGTGCGGGGTAGAACAGGAATTAAGTGATCGTTGTATTGATGAACCTACTGCTGAGAAATTTATACAGCTGATGCGAACTTATAATGCAAAGGCTGAAGCGGACGGTTCGGGATTCTATATGAATCCTTCACCAGGTAATATCAGAGATGGCTTAATTACCGATGCGATAAAATCGGCCGGAGCCGCTAAAAAAGGAGGAACTTCACCTGTGGCTGCCGTAGTAGATTATCCTGAATTAGCTAATACGCCAGGATTAAACTTATTATGTACTCCTGGTAATGATGTGGAAAGTACAACAGCCGAAGTAGCAGCCGGAGCTAATATTGTACTGTTTACTACAGGATTGGGTACTCCTACAGGAAATCCAATAACTCCCGTGATCAAAGTTGCCTCAAATACGAAGGTTTTTAATAAGATGAATGATGCCATAGATTTGAATTGTGGAACTATCATTGACGGCGATGAAACGATTGAGGAAGCGGCTCACAGAATACTAGATTATGTAATTGCTGTGGCTAGCGGAGAGCAGATTGCGAAAGCCGTGAAGCTTGGTCAGGATGATTTTATTCCTTGGCGACGCGGTGTTTCACTTTAATTTGAATTAAATAAATTATTATAATACAATATATTATGTCTAAGTTGAAAGATAAGGTTGCTATTGTTACAGGAGGTGGAAGCGGAATAGGTAGGGCGATTTCAACATTGTTTGCTAAAGAAGGGGCCATAGTTCATATCCTGGATTTAAATCTAGATGGAGGAGAAGAAACAAAAAGAAATATAGAAGAAGAAGGCGGTCAATGTGAGGTTCATTCTTGCAACGTAAGTAATCAGGAAGAGGTACTTGGGATAGTTCACAAAATCGGAAGGGTGGATGTATTGGTGAATAATGCCGGTATAGCTCATGTAGGGAACCTTGAAGGATGTTCTTCAGAAGATTTTGATAGAGTGTATCAAGTGAATGTGAAAGGGGCTTATAACGCTTTATTTGCGGTAGTTCCTGTGATGAAAGCTCATGGAGGTGGTGCGATATTAAATTTAGCTTCCATTGCATCGCTTGTTGGGATTGCAGATCGATTTGCATATTCCATGAGTAAAGGTGCGATCTATGCGATGAGCTTGTCTGTGGCAAGAGATTACCTTCATGATAATATTCGTTCGAATTCTATTTCTCCGGCTCGAGTTCATACGCCATTTGTGGATGGCTTTATTGCTAAGAACTATCCGGGAAAAGAAGAAGAAATGTTTGAAAAATTGTCTCAATCTCAGCCCATAGGTCGTATGGCAAAACCGGAAGAAATTGCAAAGTTGGCATTATTTCTTTGTTCTGATGATGCAGGTTTTATCACTGGTAATGATTATCCTATAGACGGAGGATTTATTAAATTAAATAATTAGAATTTTTACGAATTAAAAGTTCTTAGGAGAAGAGGACGTTTATTATCTTATATTTTTAATCCACTGTTTTTAAAATAATAATTATGAAACTAATAAGATACGGAGAACCCGGAAAAGAAGAAATTGGTGTAAACATTAAAGGAATAAATTATGATGTTTCAGCTTTTGGAGGAGACTACAATGAGGAGTTTTTTGCTGAGAATGGTCTGGGGCGTTTAGAGGAATTTGTAAAAGCTAATCATGGTAAACTAATTGAGGTACCTACAGGAACAAGATTAGGAGCGCCATTTACACGCCCTTCTAAAATTGTTTGTATAGGGTTAAATTATATGGATCATGCGGAGGAAACAGGAGCAAAGATTCCGGCAGAACCCATTATTTTCATGAAGTCTACGACAGCTTTGATTGGACCTAATGATCAGGTAATGATTCCTAAAAATTCGGTAAAAACGGACTGGGAAGTTGAGTTTTGTATTGTGATTGGAAAAAAAGCCTCTTATGTAGAAGAATCAGAAGCTTTGGCTTATGTTGCAGGTTATGTATTACACAATGATGTCTCCGAGCGGGAGTTTCAAATCGAACGAGGTGGCACCTGGGATAAAGGTAAAGGTTGTGATACTTTTGCACCTATGGGGCCTTATATGACTACAGTTGATGAAATACCGGATATCAATAATGTGAAGTTATGGTTAAAAGTAAACGGTAAAACCTATCAGGACGGAAATACCTCAAATTTGATTTTTAATGTTCCATTTGTTGTTTCTTATGTCTCTCAATTTATGACCTTATTGCCGGGTGATGTGATTTCAACAGGGACACCTGCAGGTGTTGGACTCGGATTTAATCCACCAATATATTTAAAACCAGGGGATGTTATGGAGGTTGGAGCTGACTACTTGGGTGAACAACGTCAGGAAGTAATAGCCTATCAAAAACACAAATAATTTACCATGCGTATTGATGCTCATCAACATTTTTGGCTTTATAATCCTGTAAAGGATGCTTGGATTACTCCTGAGATGGAGGTTATTCAAAGGAATTTTCTGCCTAATGATATTTCCGGAACGATGAAATCTCAAGGATTTGATGGCGTGGTTGCGGTTCAGGCAGACCAATCCCATCAAGAAACAGAATTTTTAGTTGAGTTATCTCAAGCTTATGCTTTAATCAAAGCTGTGGTAGGATGGGTAGACTTAAGGTCAGAACAAGTCGAAGAACATCTTGAAAAGTTTTCAACCCATACTGTAATTAAGGGGTTTCGACATATTGTAGAAGGAGAGGAAGACCCTGATTTTCTTAATAGGGACGAATTTCTTAGGGGAATTAAGGCTTTAACAAAATTCAATTATACCTATGATTTGCTAATTCGTCCACGCCATTACCAGAGTACGCTGAAATGTGTGGCAGCAAACCCGGAGCAAGCTTTTGTGTTGGATCATATTGCTAAACCAGCAATAAAATCTGGAGAATTTTCAGATTGGGCTAAATTTATTGAGGAGTTAGCTGAGTATGAAAATGTTTATTGCAAGATATCCGGTTTAGGTACTGAAGCAGATTGGAAGCATTGGGAATTAGATCATTTTACTGAATACCTGGATCATGTTATGTCTTGCTTTGGCAAAAATAGACTGATGTTTGGGTCTGATTGGCCCGTTTGTTTACTTGCGGGTAGTTATGAGGATACTTTGAATATTGTTAATCATAGACTAGCTAATTTTAATGCAGACGACCTCAAAGGATTTTGGGGCGGTAATGCAGTGAGATTCTATGGTTTAAAATAGATTATATGAATTTAAATTTAAAAGATAAAGTAGTATTGGTAACCGGTGGAGCCAAAGGAATAGGGAAAGGAATTGTGGAAGTTCTTGCACATGAAGGGGCAATTCCTGTGATTATTGGCAGAAAGCAAAATGATAATCTCAATGTTGAAAAGGAACTTTTGGCAAAGGGATTTAAATCACTAAGTATCCAAGCAGAATTAACTAATTCCGAGGACTGTAAGAAAGCCGTAGATCAAGTTCTTGATAAACTTGGCAGAATTGATGCATTAGTTAATAACGCAGGGTTAAACGACGGGGTGAGTTTAGAAAAAGGTGATTATGATTCTTTTGTCAAATCTCTCCATAACAGTCTGATTCATTACTTTTTAATGGCTCACTATTGTCTTCCTGAGCTCAAGAAAAATAAAGGAAGCATTTTAAATATATCATCTAAGACTGCGGAAACAGGACAAGGTGGAACTTCAGGCTACGCAGCCTCGAATGGTGGGAGAAATGCTTTAACAAGAGAATGGGCAGTAGAATTATTACCATACGATATCCGCGTAAACGCAATTGTTGTTGCCGAATGTATGACACCGCAATATGAAAGTTGGATCCAAACCCTTTCTAATCCCGAAGAAACTTTAAAGAAAATTACAAGTAGAATTCCATTGGAAAACAGGATGACTACTGTTGAGGAAATAGCAAATATGGCTGCATTCTTAATTTCTGACTGTTCCAGCCATACCACTGGTCAATTAATTCATGTAGATGGTGGTTATGTTCATCTTGATAGAGCTTTAATAAATGATTAAGAATTTATAGTCTTGAATTAATAAAAGGCATAGAGCCGCTTTGAAATAAAGCGGCTTTTTTTTATGATTTTCAATTTTAATCATAAAAAAAAGTAGAAAAATATTTTGTTATTAAACGATTAAGCATTAACATTGTGTAATTATAAACTCGAAAGCAACGCATCTTAATATTAATAATTGTCTAATCGGATTAGTGTATAAAACATCTGCTTAAACGATTAATAATAATTAAGGAGTCTAATCTAACCAAGGCCTGGCGGAATGCTTTAATTAATTGATAAATCATGAAAATTAAATTATTATTAGCTTCCTTATTTCTATGTGGTATAACCTACGCTCAGCAAAAACAGCAATTTAACGGCATTGATATGAACATGGGAACTCTTTCCAAATTGTCTAATGCAAAAACTCGTTCAATAAGCCCAGAAAATTTTACAGGGGAGAAGGGGAAGGGTGGGATGGCAGATCCTGCAAAACAGGCGGGGCAAGCAAATGTGGCAAATGCACATCATGCAGCCAGAGAACTCGGAGTAGGTTGGAAGGTAAATCCTTTTGTGACGATACAGCCTGGTGAAACATTTACAATGGCAGAAATTAATGAATCCGGTGTTATCCAACATATGTGGATGACACCAACAGGAAATTGGAATCATACTATTTTTAGAATTTACTGGGATGGTGAAAGTAGTCCATCTGTCGAATCGCCTGTTGGACCTTTCTTTGGTATGGCTTGGCATCGTTATGCGCCCTTAAACTCATTGGCTATTACTGTCAACCCGGGTAGTGCGTTTAACTCCTATTGGAAGATGCCTTTTCGAAAGAGCTGCAAAATTACAATGGAAAATATTTCAGGAGAACCGATGAACTTATACTATCAGATTGACTATGCAGTAACTGAAGTGCCAGAGGATGAGGCTTATTTTCACGCTCAGTACCGTCGTTCAAATCCTACGAATGGTTCTTTACATACAATTATTGATGGAATAAAAGGAAAGGGACAATATGTAGGAACCTATCTGGCTGTCGGTGTAAATAACATCGGTTGGTGGGGAGAAGGAGAGATTAAATTTTTTATGGACGGAGATAAGGACTATGCAACTATTGTGGGCACAGGATTGGAAGATTACTTCTGTGGATCCTATAATTTCGAAAATAAAGCAACTAGGCAATATGAGGAATTTTCAACAGCCTATGCTGGTTTACATCAGGTAATCAGGCCTGATGGGGTGTACGAATCACAGCAGCGCTTTGGAATGTATCGCTGGCACATCTTAGATCCGGTTAGATTCGATGGTGATCTAAAAGTAACTATTCAGGATTTAGGTTGGCGATCGGAAGGTAGATATCTGCCTCAGAAGTCTGATATGATTTCCGTGGCTTATTGGTACCAAGCTGAACCACACGGTAAATTCCCGAGTTTGCCACCTAAAAATGATTTAGAAGTTAACTAATAATCTTATGAAAAGACAACTAGCTTACGCATTGATGGGTATTTCTGCAGTTATGTTAAGTACTGCCTGTCAAAATACTAAGAAAAGTGAAAACTCAAACCAAGATACTTTGAAAACAACATACGAACAAGGACAATTTGGATTCGACTTGGAGTTCCTTCAGAAATACGATAGTATTTTGATTTTAAGCAATGAAAGTGGTTTAGGACAAATTCTTGTCTCATCTAAATATCAAGGAAAGGTCTTTACCTCTACAGCTGATGGACCAGATGGTAAAAGTTTCGGATGGGTCAATTATAAGGCATTCAATGCGCCTGTTGATCCCCACATGAATGCTTATGGTGGAGAAGATCGGCTTTGGTTAGGACCTGAGGGAGGACCTTTTTCGCTGTATTTTGAAACAGAAAAGGAGATGGTTTATGAAAACTGGAAAACTCCGGCAGCGATTGATACTGAGGAATGGAACTTGCTTTTTGCAACAGGTAACTCAGTGAGTATGGAAAAGGATACCGAACTGAAAAATTATAAGGGCACCACCTTATCTATTAAACTAAATCGTGATATCAAGATGTTGAGTAATACTCAAATAGAAGCGGATCTTGGTATAAATTTAAATGATAAACTTAAATCCGTTGGCTTCAGTACAATTAATACAATTTCAAATACAGGCCAAGAAGCCTGGACAAAAGAAACCGGTGCGCCTTGTTTATGGAGTCTTGATATGTTTATGCCTACGGATAGTACGGTGATTTTGGTTCCTTATGAAGAAAATGCAAAAGGAAAGGTAGCGACTACTGATTATTTTGGTGAAATTAAAAAAGATAGGATTAGCTATAAAAATGGGGTTCTTTATTTTAAAGCTGATGGCAAGTCAAGAGGGAAGTTAGGGCTTTCTCCGGAAAGGGCCAAGAATATAGCAGGTAGCTATGATATTGAAAGTGGAATTCTAACTGTGACCAAATTCACTATTGATCCTGGAAAAATCTATCTAAATCAGGAGTGGACCACCAAAAAAGATCCATTTCTTGGTGATGCTGTTAATGCATATAATGATGGACCATTGGAAGATGGCAGTCAGATGGGGCCATTTTATGAGATCGAAAGCGTATCTCCGGCAGCTTTCTTAAAACCTTCAGAAAAATTGAAGCACCAGCACAATGTTTATCATTTTTTAGGAGATAAGGAGCAAGTAGCCAGTTTGTTGAAAACCTTATTTAATATATCTGTTGAAGATATTAAATCTGCATTTTAATCTTAATCAGTATGAAGAATTACCCGAAAATAGGAATCAGACCCATTATTGATGGTCGTTGGGGTGGAATCAGAGAATCTCTGGAAGAGACTACTATGAACATGGCAAAAGCTGTGGCAAAATTATACGAATCCGAACTTAAATATCCGGATGGAAGTCCCGTTCAATGTGTTATTGCAGACAGTTGTATTGGAGGAGTTAAGGAGGCCGCAGACTGTCAGGCTAAGTTTGATTTAGATCATGTTGGTGTTTCTCTATCCGTTACTCCATGCTGGTGTTACGGTTCTGAAACCATGGATATGGATCCTATAAGACCTAAAGCTATTTGGGGGTTTAATGGTACAGAAAGACCCGGAGCAGTTTATCTGGCGGCTACCGTGGCTGCACATAATCAAAAAGGATTACCTGTGTTCAGTATATACGGCCATGATGTTCAAGATATGGGCGATTCCACAATTCCTAATGATGTTCGAGATAAATTGCTGTCGTTTGCTAAATCAGGATTAGCTGTAGCGCTGCTTAGAGGGAAGAGTTATTTAGCGATAGGTTCTGTTTCCATGGGTATCGTTGGCTCAATTGTCAATGCTGAATTCTTTCAGGAATATTTGGGCATGCGGAATGAATATGTCGATTCTTCTGAAGTTCTTAGGAGAATTCAACTCGGTATCTATGATGAGGAAGAATTCAAAAAAGCACTAGCATGGACTAAGAAGAATTGCAAAGAGGGAGAAGATTTTAATCAAAAGCATAAAATAAAGAATAGGAAGGAAAAAGATGAGGATTGGGAATTTGTAATTAAAATGACATTGATAATCCGAGATTTAATGATCGGAAATTCAAAATTGAAAGAAATGGGGCATGCAGAGGAAGCTATGGGGCGCAATGCGTTTATCTCTGGATTTCAAGGACAACGTCAATGGACAGATTTTATGCCCAATGGCGATTTTTCTGAAGCAATGCTGACTTCCTCCTTTGATTGGAATGGAGTAAGAAGTCCTTTTATGGTAGCTACAGAAAATGATTCGCTTAACGGAGTTTCCATGGCTTTTAATTACTTGCTGACGAATACTGCTCAAATCTTTGCCGATGTGAGAACCTATTGGTCCGCAGATGCGGTAAAACGCGTTAGTGGATGGAAACCAACTGGAGCGGCCAAAAATGGATTTATCCATTTGATAAATTCAGGGGCAGCTACATTGGATGGTACCGGTCAACAGTCTTCCGATGGAAAAGCAGTTATGAAACCGCATTGGGAAATATCTGATAAAGACGTTAAGGCCTGTCTAAAAGCTACAACATGGTACCCGGCTAATCGCGATTATTTTAGAGGTGGTGGATATTCGTCTAATTACCTCAGTAAAGGTGGGATGCCCGTAACAATGTGTCGAATTAATTTAATAAAAGGTTTAGGTCCGACTCTTCAAATAGCAGAAGGCTATACGATTGATATTCCTGAAAAAGTTCATAAAATATTAGATGAAAGAACAGACAAAACTTGGCCAACGACATGGTTTGTACCTGAATTAACCGGCGAAGGAGCATTCAAGGATGTCTATTCGGTAATGGCAAATTGGGGTTCTAATCATGGAGCTATAAGTTATGGACACATAGGTCATGATCTGATTACAATGGCTTCTATGCTTCGAATTCCGGTTTGCATGCATAATGTACCTGCTGATAGATTGTTCCGACCTGCTACCTGGGCAGCTTTTGGCATGGATCCCGAAGGATCTGATTATAGAGCCTGTGAGGTTTTTGGACCACTTTATAAATAAAAAAACATGAGCAATCATAAAAAATCACTATTCAGAGATAATGAAGGGAATTATTATTTAGTTCCATTCCTGTTTATCTGTAGTTTGTTTCTATTATGGGGTTTTGCGCACGGCTTCCTGGATGTATTGGACAAACATTTCCAGGATTTGCTTCATGTTTCAAAAGCACAATCCGGATTTGTTCAGTTTTCTTTATACATAGGCTATTTAGCAATGGCGATTCCGGCCGGTTTATTTATCAAAAAATATGGATATCAAAAAGGAATCATCTTTGGACTTGTTTTATTTGCTATTGGGGCATTTATGTTTTATCCGGCAGCCAAACTTGCCGCCTTTATTCCATTTTTAACAGCTTTATTTGTTATAGCTTGTGGCCTGGCATTTCTCGAAACTGCTGCAAATCCATATTCCACAGTCCTCGGACCTAAAGATACAGCAGCACGAAGAATTAATATTTCTCAATCCTTTAATGGCTTAGGTTGGATATTAGGACCTCTGATTGGTGGATTAATGATCTTTGGTACAGAGGCTGAAGGAGAGCATGACAAATTTGATTCTCTGGTCAAACCTTATATGGGAATAGGAATTATAGTGGTGCTCGTAGCTATTGTGTTTTTAATCATTAAACTCCCTGAGATTAAGGAGAAAAAGGAAGCTGGAGAACTTGAAGAGAATCCACCTATGCGAAATCTCCTTAAACATCCTGTATTTATTTTCGCAGTTGTTGCACAATTCTTATATGTAGCAGCTCAAACCGGTACGAACTCATTTTTTATCAATTATGTTATCGACGCTATTCATGATTTGAAGACCCCAATCTCAGGTATCATGAATCACCTTGGAGCATTTGGAGAATTCTTTATGCCCAAGAATGATGAACAAGCGGCTTCATTAATTCTGGCTATAGGTGGAATGGGGGCATTTTGGATCGGAAGATTAACAGGTTCTTATTTAATGAAGTTTATAGCACCACATCGATTGCTTGGTTTCTATGCTGTAATGAATATAATATTAAATATTCTGGTATTTATGAATCTGGGATGGGTATCTGTTTTTGCTCTTTTTAGCACCTATTTTTTTATGTCTATTATGTTTCCAACCATTTTCGCTTTAGGAATCAATAACCTAGGTACATTAACCAAAAAAGGATCTTCCTTTTTAGTGATGGCAGTAGCTGGAGGAGCATTCTGTCCACCTTTGATGGGGTTAATAGCAGACCATAGTAGTATGGCGATGGGCTTTATTATACCTGTATTATGTTATGTAGTGATTGCAGTTTTCGCAATATGGGGAGTCGGAAAAGTAGAAGGAAAACTGGATATGTCTAATCCGGCACATTAAATAAAAATTCATGAAAGATGCATTTGTTATAGGAGTTGACTTTGGAACCGATTCGGCGAGAGCATTATTAGTAAATGCCCACAATGGTGAAGAGCTAAGTTCTAGTGTTTCAGATTTTAAGCGATGGAGTGAGGGGAAATATTGCGATCCTAAGCAAAATCAGTTTCGTCAGCATCCTTTAGACTATATTGAAAGTTTGGAATCTTGTCTTCGTGGTTGCTTAGAAAAAGTTAGTCCGGAAGTAAAATCTCAAATACTTGCTATTTCCATCGATGCAACAGGTTCTACTCCTGTAGCAATCGATGAAAAAGGAAACCCATTAGCATTACAGGACCGGTTTTCAGAAAATCCAAATGCTATGTTTTTTCTTTGGAAAGACCATAGTTCTATACAGGAGGTAGAAGAAATTAATAGCAAAGCTCAAGATTTTGAAATTAATTATTTGAGTTATTGCGGGGGTGCTTATTCTTCTGAATGGTTTTGGTCCAAATTATTGCATCTGGTAAGAACAGATCAAAAGGTATTTGACGCTACTCATTCCTGGCTTGAACAGAGCGATTGGCTTCCCTATTTATTGACAGGTGAACAAAATGCGGGTAAAATCAAACGGAATGTATGTGCAGCAGGACATAAAGCACTTTGGGCTGAGGCTTTTGCAGGATATCCTCCAAAAGATTTCTTTACTCATTTAGATGATAAATTAGGCCGTATTTATGATACAATAGGAAAGGACGTCTATACAGCTGATGAGGTTGCTGGCTATCTTTCCACAGAATGGGCTGAGAAGCTTGGTCTTTCAGAGAATGTGATCATCACCGTCGGTGCAATTGATGCGCATGTAGGTGCGATAGGAGCCCAAATTGAGCCCGGATTTATGTGTAAGGTTATGGGAACTTCAACCTGTGATATGATGGTGATCGGAAGAGAGGAATTGCAGGAAAGGCTTGTTCAGGGTATCTGCGGACAAGTTCAAGGGTCTATTGTTCCTGATTTAATTGGACTTGAAGCAGGTCAGTCTGCTTTTGGTGATGTTTATAATTGGTTTAAAAATTTGCTGTTGTGGCCAATCCGGAATGGCTTACCTTCTAATGCTTCATTGGGTAATCATGTCCTTCACGAGATTGTGGAAGAGCTTGAGAAAAATTTGCTTGATAAGCTATCCGAATTGGCTAAACAACAGCCTGTTAATATTGATTCTGAATTGGCTTTGGATTGGTTTAATGGGCGTAGAACACCAAATGTTGACGCTTCATTATCTGCAGCCCTGTTCAATTTAAATTTAGGGTCCTCTGCCGTTAGTATTTTTCAAGCCTTAGTCGAAGCAACATGCTTTGGATCCAGAGCTATTGTTGAGCATGTAGAAGGGCAGGGAGTAGAAATAAATGGTGTTATAGGAATCGGAGGCATTGCTAAGAAATCAGCATACGTAATGCAGACTTTAGCAGATGTATTGCAAAGACCGATTAAGGTTCATCGTTCAGAAGAGACCTGCGCTTTAGGAGCCAGTATGTTAGCCGCCACGGCTGCCGGAGTTTATCCGAATGTATCTGAAGCCATGAAGCAAATGGGACCAGGTTTTGAAAAAGAATATTTTCCAGAAGCATCAAAAAAGGAATTGTATGATAAACGGTACGAGAAATACCTGTCTTTAGGGTTAAAAATAAATCAATGAGGAAATTAATCATTTATAATTTTTTTATTGTCAAAATGTTATTGCTTTTTGTAAGCATATCTTACACTTGTGTCGGATATTCATTTGATTCACAGGAAATTCCTCAGGACTTGAAGCCTTATATCGATCGCGTGGAGTATTCCGAAATAAATCAACAAAAACCTACTGTTAAATTCAAAAAGATAGATTCAAAGACTTATCGGGTACAGGTCACCTGGGATATCAATCAGGATGTGGATTTAAAAGATCTGCATTTCTCTTTTAAACCAAGTTTCCAGCCTGGTTTTCATTGGGCACCTCATCTTACACCCACAGATAATCATATTGCTGCCCAACATGTATTCAGGTCTGCCGCTATGATTGTTCATGATCATAAAAAGCTTTTAAGTATTATACCCGATGTTAATCTTTTGGCGACGAATCCGCCAATACCCTGGTATCTGGATCTTGATGCTAAAAATAATTTATTGAACCTAGGATTAGCTCATTCCAAGATAACTGATCATATTTTATATGAGAAGGTAGATGTTACGACATTTCCTAAAGGCAGGTATTCTCTTGCTGCTTATATATTGATTTCGTCAGATGCTGATGATCTTTTGAATCCCTTTGCAAAAGTCAATGCCTTTTTATGGAAAAATTGGGGAGCTCCTTTATATGCTAAAGATGAACCATTAGCAAAGAAAAGTTTAGATTCCTATGTTGATTTCACCTATCAATGGGCATTCAACCACTGGCGTAAAGAGGTGTGGCAGGAATTTGAATTAAATGGAATACAGGTAGGAGCCCCTACTTTTATGGTCAATGTTACTCAAAGCCCCAATTACCCAGAGGAAGTAAGAGAGCGAGAATTCAGGTCTATTTGGAATCAAGCTTGGTTCAATTCCCTACGTTCAGCATCTGGGCTGTTTCGTTATGCAAAACGGAAAGGAATTGACTCCTTATTCAGATATGCTAATTTGACAAAAGAACTGGCCTTATCTTTTCCTCAGAAAAATGGTTTTTTCCCCGGATTGATTGCTACTGAAATGCTGGATGTTGAGATCAATGATGAAAAATTAAGCCGATCTGCTGGCTGGGATACACGATATTTTGGAAATTCTAATCGTAACCCCTTTTCCTGGAACGCAAAAGAATCGCCTTACCATATTCTCGATATGAGCTATACCGCATTGCTGATGCTCCAATGGTACGATGAATTGGAAAAAGATGAACGCTTACTGACTTATGCTACGAAATACGCCGAAGCGCTCTTAGGAATCCAACGAGAAGATGGTTACTTCCCGGCATGGTTAGATCTTCAAAATCAAAAAGATATGGAGGTTTTAAGCAAGTCTCCTGAATCAGCCATGTCCGTTACTTTCCTTTTAAAGCTTTATCAACTAACAAATGAAAAAGCTTATAAGGACGCAGCGCTTAAAGCGTTGGCTGTAATTGAAAAAGAAATTGTCCCTGTCGGGAGATGGGAAGATTTTGAAACTTATTGGTCTTGTAGTCGTTTTGGTCACGATAATTTACTGGATCATAAGCTAGAGCGGAATAATATGTATAAGCAAAATACTTTGAGTATATATTATACCGCTCAGGCAGCTTTAGAAGCTTTTCAGGTAACCAACGATAAACATTATCTCCAGTTAGGTCAACGCGTTTTGGATGAGTTGTTAATGTGGCAAGCAGTTTGGCAACCAGCATTTATTTACATTCATGCACTTGGAGGTTTTGGGGTAATGAATGCAGATGCCGAATGGAATGATTCCAGACAAAGTTTATTTGCTGAGCTTATTATGAAGTATGGTAAAATACTCGGGAGAAAAGATTATCTGCAGAGAGGATTAGCAGCTCTCAGAGCATCATTTATCATGATGTATAGCCCCGAGAATGTAGAAACGAAAGATCAATGGCAAAAACGATGGCCGTTTTTAGGTAAAGAGGATTACGGCTTTATGATGGAAAATTATGGACATGATGGACACACTGATCCAAATGGGATAGGGATAGGAGAATTCACAATTTATGATTGGGGAAACGGAGCTGCCGCAGAAGCAGTAAATAGAATCGTAGATCATTGGGGTTTAGAGATACTCCAGCAATAGGAGGTATTTATATTTATTAATTAATAACACTAAATTTACAGCATGGTAAAAAAGGTTTCATTAAAAGATATTGCTCAGAAAATTGGAGTTTCTACAGCATTGGTTTCTTACGTATTGAGCGGTAATGAAGAAAAAGGCAGGGTAGGGAAAGCTACTGCTGAGAAAATCAGACAGGCCGCTAAAGAACTAAATTACCAACCCAATCACATTGCAAAAAGCTTGAAAACAGGAAAGACCAATACCATAGGTCTGATTGTTGCTGATATTTCCAATCCTTTTTTTGCCTCAATTGCGCGTGGTGTAGAAGATGAATCCAGTCATTATGGCCTGACTACTATTATTGGTAGTTCTGATGAAAGCACAGAGAAATTAAAAATATTAGTGGATGTGTTTATTAAGAGGCAGGTAGATGGATTCATTATATCGCCTCCTGATAACTCGGAAGAAACTATTGAATATATCATCTCGCTAGGTATCCCTATTTGTTTAATTGATAGGCACTTTGAAAAAGTAAATTCCAGCTATGTGGTAACTGATAACAGCGAATCGATGGAAAAAGCCGTGTCACATCTTATCAATCACGGATATAAAAATATTGCTTTCATAGCATACAATAATAACCTGCAGCATATGAAAGATAGAGAGCAAGGTTTTCTAGATGCTACCCGAAAGATTCAATCAAAGGTATACAAAGTTAATTTTAGCAAACTTCAGACGGAACTTCATGAATGTCTGGAAAAAGTATTAAATGATCAAAAAGCCGATGCCATAGTATTTGCCACAAATACACTGTCCATTGCCGGGTTAAAATACCTTACGCAAAAAGAACTTCAAATTCCAAAGGATTTAAATGTCATGTGTTTTGACTATAGTGAAGTATATGATTTCTTCTATCATCCTATTATTCATGTCAAACAGCCAATTGAACAGTTAGCTAAGGAGAGTGTTACCATTTTAACTGCTCAGATGAAGGAAGGAACTATCCAAAAGAAAATTTTGAACTCAGAACTGATCGCAAAAACCAGATAATAGTTGTTTTTATGAATTTTATAAGTAGAGAATTACTGTTCTTTTTAACTTAGATTCTACTTAAGCGTACTTTAATAAGTTATTATATATTTATAAAAACCCTTGAAATTGCAAAAAAATCCTATTTTTGTAGCAACTAAATTATGATTACCAAAAATCTCTAAATTTCTTTTAACCATAGAATTTAGGAAAAAAAAGGATGTATGGAAGCTAAAAAAATGATGGATGCAAGATATCCAATTGAATTCACCGTACCTGCCTTTGGGGCTGGTTCATTTTATATTCAGGAAGATCTTCGTGATGAATTTTATAGTCATTACCATAGACACAAAGAAATACAGATATCTTATGTGTTAAACGGCCGAGGATCGGTGGTTATTGGTAATTTAATCCAACCCTTTTTTGAGAATGAAATCTTTATTCTAAAAGCTAATGATCCCCATATTTTTATCAAAGAAGGTTCTGATGATGAAAAAATTCATGTAGTTCATATTTTTGTTGCCTTTGATAAACTGCAGCCTTTCTTTGATATGCAGGAACTGCATAGAATAAGAGATATATTCAAGTCCTTAGATACTAGTAAAAAACTAATCCAAAAATATAGCTTTCGTATCCGACCTAAATTCCAAACCTTATTAGGCGAAGAAGGATTAGCAAAAATAATGCGCGTAATAGAGATCTTTGATTTCTTAATTGCGAATGAAAAAGAGATGATTTCTCTTTACTCAGGTTTACCGGATTCTACCTTTAATGATAAAGTAGGTGTTCGCATCAATGAAGTTCTACGGTTCTCCTTAGAAAATTATAATAAAGAAATCAGTATTGACGAAGTTGCCAGACTAATTCATATGACTCCTTCCGCTTTTTGTAAATACTTTAAAAAGCATACTATGAAAACGTATGTTACCTTCTTAAATGAAATTAGAATCGAGAAAGCCTGTCAATTATTAATAAATAAATCTACCGAAAACATTTCTGAAGTCGCTTACCTATGTGGCTTTAATACCGTTGTTCACTTCAATAGAGTATTTAAAAACATATTACATAGCTCTCCATCAGAATTTATCCATAAACATGCTGTTAATCTGGCATAAATTATTAACTAGATTATGATAGGCAAAAGAGTTTATTGATTTTATCTGATATAAATTAACCCACTTATCTTTCTTATAAAAATGAGACAGAAGTCTTTATGGCTTTTGAATGATATTTAATTTGCTTTTTGGCCTAAAAATTGGTATATTACTATCAAACAATAAAAGAAAGGTTAAATAATATGATTAAACAAGAAAGAAGAAAAAAAATAACCCTATTCCAAAATCCATACTCATTCTATGTAACGAATGTAGGATTTATCGGAAACCAACCAACTCCTAAAAATAGATGTGTTAACAAGAAAAGTTAACCCATCTACAAACCAAACAAATTTAGATGTGCTTTTTTAACGAAAAGCATTTTGTGTTTCTAGAGGTCATGTTTTTTGATTACACCTTATCCTCATTTAATTTTCTGAAGTATTAAAAAGTAAACGACGCTGTTCTCTTTGGATTGTCAAGTTTGGTGCTCTTACGGATATTATTGACCTTTATATGCATAATATTAGATTGAGATCTGAAGTCTTGATACAAAAGTTGATTGATGACATCTAGCTTTCTTACTGAGGATATATTATCTGCTTCAAAATAACACCAAACAACATCATCTAGTATCTCATAACCAACATACTTTAAGCTTCGATTCTGGTTATCTACGTTGATTTTAAGGTTTTGACGGATATACCTAGAGATGGCTGAATCTGCTTCAGCTTTATTTTTCGGATTAATAATATCAATATGTACTTTCATTTGATTTTTAAGAGCCACTTCAAAATCGTCGTAAAATAAACGACACGATATTTCAATTCTTTTTTTATCCGAATTAAAATCAATTTGAGAAATGCTCACGTAAAAAGGGTGTGCATACGCCCATACAGCCAGACTCAGGCAGATTGTTAATAGTCCAAACCTCAATTTATTCCATTTCATGGTTTCATTCTTTTGCAACAATTATGTGCTAAATTATCTAAAATTTGCATTTCTCCTTGTCAATGTTAAAATAATACTAATTTTGTTATAGTTTTATTACATATAACCTAATTAATGAGCGAATTCTCCATTTATTTCCAATTGGGATGGCAACATATCTTAGATTTAGGAGGTTATGATCACATCCTCTTTATCTTAGTATTATGTTGTAGTTATACCCTGAAAGATTGGAAAAGATTACTTTGGTTAGTAACAGCATTTACAGTCGGTCATTCTGTTACTTTATCATTAGCAGCATTTCAAGTAATCAAAATTGACACCGATTGGATTGAGTTCCTTATTCCCGTCACTATTTTAATAACTGCCCTATACAATTTACCAAAGCGTAGAAAACAAAGAAATCCATATGTATTATATGCTATGACTTTATTTTTTGGTTTAATTCATGGTTTAGGGTTTTCTAATTATTTGCAATCATTGCTAGGACAGGAAGCTAATATTGTACTTCCTTTATTATCCTTTAATATTGGTTTAGAATTTGGTCAATTAATTATTGTATTCTTTGTCATCCTTTTATCGGAGTTGATGCTTAAGATATTCGCTGTATCCAATCGAGATTGGAGTTTTTTCTTATCCTCAGCTGTAATCGGCATATCATTTATTATGGCGCTTGAACGTATTCCTCTATGAAAATCTATAACTCACTCATTAAAACTTTCTGTTTGACCCTGCTTGGAACTGCAAGTTTGGGAGCGTATGCACAAATGCAGCATAACCCAGGATCAAACCATGGAAATAAATTCGAACAATTAGGAAATCTGCTTTCAGATCCTAATATTTTCCGTACAGCTTCGGGAGCACCGGGCTCAATGTATTGGCAACAAAAGGCAGATTATGTTATTGATGTTGAAGTTGATGACATTAATCAAGTTCTCAAAGGATCAGAGACTATTACTTATACCAATAATTCTCCCGATCCGTTGACCTATTTATGGTTGCAGCTTGATGAGAATGAACATGCGGATAATGCTGAAAGCAAGCGATTTGACCAGAGTACACTCCGTGAAAAAATGGCCTTGAACCAACTGAAATCCCTAGTGCCTGAACAAAAAGGTTATGGCGTTAATATTAGAAAATTAACGGATGGAAGTAATAAGAATCTGGATTATACAATCAATTATACTATGATGAGAGTCGATTTAACGACTCCTTTAAAACCAGGAGCGAAGATCGTCCTTAAGATCGATTGGGATTATAAAATTACTGATCGCATGGTTGAAAATGGTCGTGGAGGTTATGAGCACTTCGAAAAAGATGATAATTACCTATATACAATTACCCAGTGGTTTCCTCGCATGGCAGTATATTCAGATTTTCAAGGCTGGCAGAATAAGCAATTTACAGGAAGAGGGGAGTTTGCTTTAGTCTTCGGTGATTACAAGGTAAATATTACTGTTCCGGCAGATCATGTTGTTGGAGCAACCGGCGAATGTCAGAACTACAGTCAGGTTCTCACTGCTGATCAACTAAACCGTTGGAAACAGGCTCAACAAACTAAGGAACCAGTAGAAGTTGTTACTTTGGAAGATGCTAAAAAAGCAATGCAACAAAAATCTACAGCTAAGAAAACCTGGATTTATGAAGCGAAGAATGTAAGGGATTTTGCTTTTGTATCTTCACGAAGATTAGTTTGGGATGCTATGAAAGTGAATGAAGGAATAGAAGGAAATCAACCCATGGCCATGTCATATTATGGACCTGAGGCCTATCCTTTATATCGCAAATACTCTACGAAGGTAGTTGCACATACCTTAAAAACTTACTCTAAGTACTCAATTCCGTATCCTTACCCTGTAGCTATATCGGTTGAAGCAGCAAATGGAATGGAGTACCCAATGATTTGTTTTAACTATGGCAGGGCAGATGAAGACGGGACTTATACAGAAGCGGTTAAATATGGAATGATAGGTGTCATTATCCATGAGGTAGGTCATAATTTCTTCCCAATGATTGTTAACTCTGATGAGCGTCAATGGACTTGGATGGACGAGGGGCTAAACACCTTTCTGCAATTCTTAACCGAGCAGGAGTGGGATAAAGACTTTCCTTCTCGTCGTGGCCCGGCGCATAAGATTACTGACTATATGAAATTACCGAAGGATCAATTAGAACCAATAATGACTAATTCAGAGAATATTGTCCAGTTTGGCCCTAATGCGTATGCTAAACCTGCTACAGCATTAAATATTCTTCGTGAAACCATTATGGGGAGGGAGCTTTTTGATTATGCGTTTAAGGAATATGCGAAGCGCTGGGAATTTAAACATCCTACACCTGCGGATTTCTTTAGAACCATGGAAGATGCATCTGCGGTAGACTTAGATTGGTTTTGGAGGGGATGGTTCTTTACGACAGATCCGGTTGAAATTTCACTTGAGAATGTTACTCAATACCGCATGACCGGAGCAGATCCCAAAAAAACTCAGGAAGAAAGGAAAGAAGACTTCAATAAGGATATGAATACCATAACCCGCCAACGCAACATGGAAGAAAATATGGCTTTTCTTGTTGATAAAGACACTTCATTACTGGATTTTTATAATAAATGGGATCGATTTGCTGTGAAACCATCAGATGAGGCATCATATCAGCAGTTCTATAATTCTTTAAATGAACAAGAAAAAAATATTTTTAATGGCAATACATCATTTTATGAACTAAACTTTAAGAACAATGGGGGATTGGTGATGCCATTAATTATTGAATGGACCTTCACCGATGGAACAAAAGAAATCGACCATGTCCCGGCATATATCTGGAGAATGAATGAAAATGAAGTGACTAAAGTATTTGCAAAAAATAAACAGGTAGCTTCTGTACAATTGGATCCATTCCGTGAAACTGCCGATATTGATGAGTCCAATAATGCTTGGCCAAGATCAGCACAACCATCACGTTTTGAAATATATCAGCAAAATGGCAGATCAGTGAGGGGGCAATCAGGAGAAGGTAATCCTATGAAAGAAGCCAAATCACAGCAAAATAAATGAGAAATTAATTAATAACAAACTACTAAAAAGGACGCTTACTAGTAGGCATGGTCGGAAGATTATTCTTCCGACTTTTTGTTTTTTATAAAAAGAGATAGTTTTATAATTATCTGATAATCAAATAATTAACTTGTTTTTATCATTTAATTTCTGTATATTTATACTGATAATCAAACATTTATGTCAGTATTTAGAGACCACAAAGTTTCCCTTAGTCAGGTTCTGGATTTCATTCCCCAGGCGCTTTTAAGCCATCTTTCAGCAACTACCAAGGTTGACCATTATAGTAAAGTGCTCCATGGGAGGAAAATGTTCTATCTGCTTTTATTCTGCGTCTTTGACAACGATAGATTGAGCCAAAGGACACTTGAGGATACTTTTAACAGTAGCGGCTTTAAAGCCCTGTTTGGATTGGGGGAAGAAGAAAAAGTTCGCAGGAGTTCTATCTCCGAGAGACTTTCCAAAATCGACCCCAGTTATTTCAAAGAAATCTATGAGCAGATGTATTTACGGCTTG
>Ga0308157_10003280_pt1 | contig 23971 bp, 24 predicted proteins | sample PhyBR1_FD_201035 | JGI IMG/M metagenome (GOLD analysis project Ga0308157, IMG submission 201035) | Phyllosphere microbial communities from UC Gill Tract Community Farm, Albany, California, United States - DLSLB.R1 | ecosystem: Host-associated > Plants > Phyllosphere > Unclassified | place: USA...
CTATAAAAAATCAACAAACTAAAACTATAAAATATGAATAATACCGAAACTAAGAAAAGTAGTATTTGGAGCGTAATTATGGCTTCATCTATGGGAACATTAATAGAATGGTACGACTTTTACATCTTTGGAAGTTTGGCAATTGTGTTGTCTACAAAATTCTTTCCATCAGAAAATCCTACAGCAGCATTTTTATCAACATTGGCAACCTTTGCAGCAGGATTCGTAGTTCGTCCGTTTGGAGCCTTGTTTTTTGGGCGATTGGGCGATTTAATCGGAAGAAAATATACCTTCATGGTTACGTTAATGCTAATGGGCGGTGCAACATTTGTAATTGGTTGTGTACCAAGTTATGAAACTATTGGTTTTATCGCGCCAGTTATTGTGTTGATAATGCGTTTGTTACAAGGTTTGGCACTTGGTGGCGAATACGGTGGAGCGGCAACTTATGTAGCAGAACACGCGCCAAAAGGGCAACGTGGTTTTTGGACATCATGGATCCAAACAACTGCAACGGTGGGTTTATTTATTTCGTTAATCGTAATTTTAATCACTCGTTCCTTAATGAGCGAAGAACAATTTGATCTTTGGGGATGGCGCGTACCTTTCTGGTTATCAATCGTAATGGTTTATGTTTCGTATCTGATCCGTAAAAACATGAGCGAATCTCCAGAATTTGCTAAAGCGAAGAAAGAAGGTAAAACAAGTACCAATCCGTTAAAAGAAAGTTTTGGAAATCGTTACAACTTAAAATTTGTATTGTTGGCACTTTTTGGGGCAACAATGGGTCAGGGTGTAATTTGGTACACGGGTCAGTTTTACGCCATGAGTTACATAAAAACGGTGATGTTTGTCGATTCTAATCAGGTAGATGGATTGCTCGGTATCGCACTGCTCTTGGGAACACCTTTCTTTGTTTTCTTTGGATGGTTGAGTGATAAAATAGGACGAAAACCTATATTATTAGCCGGTATGTTGATCGCAATTTTATCGTACAGACCAATTTATCGAGCAATGTATGCAAGTACCGATACCAATATTAAAACCGAAATGGTTGACAAACGAATTGCATCAGCAGAAATTAAAACTACAAACGCCGTTTCTGATTCGATCTATAAAGTGAAAAAGTTTTATACCGATGGAACGGAATACAGTGAAACAACAACGGTTCATCTAAAAGACGGTGTAGCAAAACTAACCGAAAGCGGTGATGTTGACAAACAGGTTAAAAAATCGGTTTTAATTACAAGTTCAATCAAATGGAAACTGGTATTTTTAGTATTCATTCAAGTGTTCTTTGTAACAATGGTTTACGGTCCAATTGCTGCATTTTTGGTTGAAATGTTCCCGGTTAAAATTCGATACACTTCCATGTCATTACCTTATCACATCGGAAACGGAATTTTCGGAGGATTACTTCCGGCAATATCAACCTATTTCGTGGCAAATGCACAAAAAACAGGTAATGCGGAGTTTTTCTTGGAAGGATTGTGGTATCCGATAATTGTTGGAGCAATAAGTTTCGTCATCGGATTCATCTATATTAATAAAAAAGTTACTAAATACACTGATAAATAAAATATTATGGAAGCAATAAAAAGAATATTAGGAATTGTCTGGATATTATTAGGCGTTGTAACAGCGTATCTTATGATTCAGTTTGGTTATCCGCGCTTAATGTCGGGCACGCAAGACGGAGTTGTTTTTGGAATCATTATTCTGTTTGTGTTAATGCCGTTGATTACCATAGGTTTAATTATTTTTGGATATTATGCCTTGTGCAACGAATACAGCGATAAAAAGCTGTAAACGTTATTATTTATTTTAATTTTTTGGATAAGAAGAACAGTGCATTTGTACTGTTCTTTCTTTATGTTTATAAAATGATCTTATCTGCTTGAATTGAATTGTAAATTGTTTTATATTTAGTTCCATGAAAAAAAGACACAAACAAAAATTCCTTTTAATTTCACTGTTTTTGCTTATGGTACTTAACGTGCCAATGATTTTTATGTTTAATCACAAAGCTGCCGTTTTAGGAATTCCGGTCTTTTATTTAGCCATTTTTGTTATTTGGTTATTGGTAATTGTATGGTCTTATTACACGCTAAAAAAATATTATGAGTAACTATTTACTGGTCATAATCATATTGGTTTATTTTGGCGTTTTATTTCTAATTGCCTTATGGTCCGATAAAAATGTTAACAGCAAATGGGTAAACAACCCTTATGTTTACAGTCTTTCTTTGGGTGTTTATTGTTCAGCCTGGACGTATTACGGAAGCGTGGGCATTGCAGCAACAAGCGGTATTAGCTTTCTTACAACTTATTTAGGACCTGTAATTGCAGCACCTTTGTGGGTTTATGTTTTACGAAAGATCCTACGAATTGTAAAGTATCAAAAAATATCATCTATTGCCGATTTTATTGCGCTTCGTTACGGAAATCACCGGTTCATTGGCGCATTGGTAACCGTTATTTGTCTGTTGGGAATTATTCCGTATATATCGTTGCAGCTAAAAGCGATATCAGAAACCTTTCAGATTATAACCAACGAAACCAATGTTAAACGGATTTTTCTTTTTGAAGATACCACTTTTTACATCGCAGTTTTAATTGCACTTTTCGCTACTTTTTTCGGAACACAAACTACCGATACTACCGACAAACGACGTGGAATTGTCTTTATCGTAGCAATTGAATCATTGGTTAAGTTGTTGATTTTTATTATAATTGGCATTTACGTAACCTTTTTTATTTACGATGGAACTACCGATTTGTTTCAACAGGCAAACGCCTCGTTCGATGTTTACAAACTAAGCACCATTAGCAGTTTAACAGAAGGCGTGAATATGTTTTACATGATCGCAATTTCGTTTATTGCTATTTTTCTGTTGCCGCGCCAATTTCAAATGAGTGTGGTTTCAAATGACAGGGAATATCATCTAAAAACAGCTATTTGGTTGTTTCCGTTGTACTTGTTGCTTTTTAATTTGTTCGTGATTTATATTGCGTGGGCAGGAAATCTTAATTTCGATTCATCAACTGTAAATCCTGATTATTACACACTTTTGTTACCCTTAAAATACGATTCGTTTTGGTTGGCATTATTGGTTTTCATTGGCGGATTATCGGCAGTAATTTCAATGGTTGTGGTTTCAACCGTAGCGTTATCAAACATGGTGAGTAACTCGCTGATTATTCCTTACGGATTTCTGGAAACATTCAACAAAAACAATCCCGAAGAAAATACCAAATACATCAAAAACATACGTCGGTTTTCAATTTTTACGCTGATTATTCTGGCTTATATCTTCTATTTTAATTTTTCAATCGAAATCACTTTATTTTCCATCGGATACATTTCTTTCGTTATAATTGCACAATTGGCTCCATCGTTTTTTATTGGAATGTTCTGGACAAAAGGTAATTCCGCAGGAGCAATTTTAGGGATCTCCTTCGGATTTCTTACTGTGGTTTACACGCTGATTGTCCCATTTATTTGTGATGCCATTTTTAACAACTATCATTTCACGGAAAACGGTCCGTTTGGTATCACACTTTTAAAACCTTACAATTTGTTCGGATTGAACTTTTTAACACCTACAACCAATGCTTTTTTCTGGAGTATGACGGTGAATGTTGTGATGTATTTGGTTGGATCTATGTATGTGAAAGGCAGTTACCGCGAACGAAATTATGCCGAACTTTTTGTATCGAACTCCAACGATTTTGCACTGTTTTCAGAAACGGCGTATGTTTGGAAAGGTGAAGCGTATGTGGCTGATATCCGTAATGTTTTGGAAAAATTTTTAGGAGTCGAAAAAACAAATCGAGCCATAAACTTGTTTTTCGCAAAGAATAAAATCCCAAAGAATACCGTAAAGGCAGATGCTAAATTCATTAACTTTTCAGAAAAACTACTTACAGGAATCATTGGTAGTACATCGTCTAAAATATTGATTAGCAATGTGATAAAAGAACAACCCGTAAGTTTAACCGAAATTTTAAAGATTTTAGAAGAAAGTAAAGAAACCATAAGTACCAATAAGTTTCTAAAGGAAAAGTCAGATCAGTTGACGCAGCTTACACAAGAATTAAAATTGGTAAATGAAGAATTGGTCGTTAAAGATCAGCAAAAAGACGATTTCCTTGATACCGTTGCGCACGAATTAAAAACGCCGATTACCGCAATTAAAGCATCGGCAGAAGTATTGATGTTCGATGATGAAATGCCAGCAGATTTAAAACAGAAATTCCTGAACAATATCGTTGATGATACTAATCGACTTACAAAGTTGATAAACAATATTTTAGATTTGGAAAAACTGGCAAATGGTCGTGAAGAACTCGATCTTTCAAACAACAATATTCTGGAAACCGTTTTAAAAGCCATTCATTTTGTAGATCAGTCGGTAACAGACAAAAAAATCACAATACAAAATAATGTTAAATCTTTGTTTTTTGTGTATGATGACGATCGTATTTTACAAGTTTTTAGTAACTTGCTTACAAATGCAATAAAGTTTGTAGAACCGATTAATGGTCAAATCGAAATCAATTTAGCAGAACACGATGATTTTGTTTTAATTTCGGTAGAAGACAACGGAAAAGGTATTCCTGAAGAAGATTTTGAGTTTATCTTTGATAAGTTCTATCAATCGAAAAATCAGACCACAAAAAAGCCTGTTGGCAGTGGTTTCGGGCTATCGATCTGTAAACATATTGTAGAAAGTCATAAAGGTTCTATTTGGGCAGAACAAAAAAGTAAAGGCGTAAGTTTCCTTGTAAAATTACCAAAATGAAAAAGATTTTAATTGTTGATGACGAACCAAATATCATAATGTCGTTGGAGTATGCACTGCAAAAAAACGGATTTGAAGTATTTGTAGCCAGAGACGGTCAGGAAGCTTTGGATATTTTAAAAAAGAAAGTTCCCGATTTGGTTTTGTTAGATATTATGATGCCGAATGTTGACGGATACGAAACGTTGCAAAAAATTAAAGAAAACGAAAAATTAGCATCTGTTAAAGTGCTTTTTCTTTCGGCAAAAAATAAACCCGCAGATATTGAAAAAGGATTACAACTGGGTGCTGTAGGTTATGTAACCAAGCCTTTTTCCCTTAAAAAAATGATTACTGAAATCAATGAATTGCTTAATTAAGTTTGTTTTGTGTGCAAAATAAAACACGTTTAATTAACTAATGATATGATATTCAGGTAAAAACTTCTCTTTGTAATGCTAAATCCTTTTAGCATCAGATTTTCTTATCTAAATTTTATCGTTAAATAGTAACTTTTTTACTCTATTTATATGGAAGTATATCGCGATTTTTATAAAAAAAGTATCGAAAATCCAGAAGCTTTTTGGCAAGAACAAGCGCAGAAAATTTCTTGGCATCAGTTTCCCGAAACTATTTTATCAAACAAGCAGAATTATCCGCAATGGTTTGAAGACGGCAAGCTTAATATGAGTTATCTATGTATCGATAAGCATATTGAAGATGGTTATGGTGAAGAAATCGCCGTTATTTACGATTCGCCTGTTACAAACCACAAACGAACCATAACGTACAACGAACTGCATTCTGAAGTTGCTCGTTTGGCTGGCGGATTGCACAAAATGGGTGTACAGAAAGGCGATACCGTATTAATTTACATGCCTATGATTCCGCAGGCAGTTTTTTCAATGCTTGCTTGTGCAAGGTTAGGCGTTACGCACACGGTTGTTTTCGGCGGATTCGCACCTAACGAGCTGGCTGTACGTATTGATGACTGCAAACCAAAGGTTATCTTAACTGCATCGAGCGGAGTTGAGGTTGACCGTATTCTTCCTTATAAACCTTTTGTTGACAGTGCCATTGAACTTGCAACGCACAAACCGCAATACGTTATTCTTTTTAAAAGACTTTTAGGTGCTGTTGTGCCAGATAAAGAGTATGATATCGATTACAAATCTCTTGTAACGGCTTCAAATGAAATCGATCCTGTGATTGTAGAATCTAATCATCCGCTGTACGTTTTGCATACTTCGGGCACTACCGGCAAACCTAAAGGTATTGTGCGCGATACCGGCGGTTATGCAACTGCCTTAAAATTCAGTATGGAATATATTTACAATGTAAAACCTGGCGAAGTTTTTTGGGCAGCAAGCGATGTTGGCTGGGTTGTAGGTCACAGTTTTATTGTTTACGGACCTTTACTTAACAGAAATACGACGGTACTTTTTGAAGGAAAACCCGTTAAAACACCCGATGCATCTGCTTTCTGGCGAATAATCAGTGAATATAACGTAAAATCTGTTTTTGCTGCACCTACTGCAATTCGGGCAATTCGTAAGGAAGATCCTGATGGATTAATGTTGGAAAATTTCGATCTGTCTTCTTTAAATTATTTCTTTTTGGCTGGTGAACGCAGTGATACTGCTACTGTAGAATGGCTTACGAAAAAAATAAACCGACCGGTTATTGATCATTGGTGGCAAACAGAATCGGGTTGGCCAATGGCATCAATTATGACTAAAGTTGATGATGTAAAGATAAAACACGGATCGGTTGCAAAACCTGTCTGCGGATTTGATATTCAGATTGTTGATGAAGAAGGAAACCAGCTTCCTGATGATAAAGAAGGATTTGTAGTAGTAAAATTACCACTGCCACCTGGGACTTTAATGGGAATTTGGAATAATGAAAAACGATTCTTTTCGGGTTATCTGGAACAAATCAACGGCTATTATTTTACCGGAGATGGTGGTTTTAAAGATACTGAAGGATACATCTACATTACCGGAAGGGTTGACGATGTTATCAATGTAGCCGGTCACAGATTATCAACAGCTGAAATGGAAGAAGTCATATCATCGCATAACACGGTTGCAGAATGTGCTGTTTTTGGAATTCATGATGAAATTAAAGGACAAACTCCTTTAGCACTTGTTGTTACAAAAGCGGGTAACGATGTTGCAGAATCGGTTATTGAACAAGAAGTAATAGCTAAAATAAGATCGAATATTGGAACCATAGCAACATTAAAACGGGTAATTGTTGTAGATCGATTGCCAAAAACAAGATCGGGAAAAATCCTACGGAAATTATTACGCGATATAGCCGACAAAAAAGAATATACTGTACCATCAACCATCGACGATCCTGAAATCATAAACGAAATTATACAAGTTTACAAACAACATAAAATCTAAATTAATCACATCAAAAAAATTAAATCATGAGTAATTATCATATCAAACACTTCGAAGAGTATTATCATATCTATAGAAAATCGATCAATAATCCTGAAGGTTTTTGGGAAGAATTGGCAGAAGAACATTTTGTATGGCACAAAAAATGGGATAATATTTTAAGTTGGAATTTTGAAACTCCGGAAGTGAAATGGTTTGAAGGCGCAAAACTGAATGTTGCAGAAAACTGTATTGACCGTCATTTAAGAACGCGTGCAAATAAAACGGCAATTTTGTTTGAACCGAACGATCCAAACGAACCGGCACAACACATTACTTATCAAGAGTTATACAACAGAGTTTGTAAAATGGCTAACGTTTTAAAACAACAAGGCATTAAAAAAGGCGATCGTGTGTGTATTTATCTGCCAATGATTCCTGAATTGGCTGTTTCGTTATTGGCTTGTGCCCGAATTGGTGCGATACATTCCGTAGTGTTCGCAGGCTTTTCATCATCGGCTTTAGAAGCTCGTATCAATGATTCATCTTGTAAAATTGTCATTACTTCAGATAAATCTTATCGAGGTTCAAAAACAATAAATATTAAGGAAATTGTTGATGAAGCTTTGAAAAAATGCGATTCTGTAGAAAAAGTGTTGGTTGTACAAAGAGTCGACGGTCAGGTTGAAATGCAACAGGGAAGAGATTTATGGTTACAGCCTTTGTTGGATGAAGCCGAAGCCGATTGCCCAATTGAAATTATGGATGCCGAAGATCCGCTGTTTATTCTGTACACTTCCGGATCAACCGGAAAACCAAAGGGAATGGTTCATACATCGGCAGGTTATATGGTTTACACCGCCTATACGTTTAAAAATATTTTTCAATACAAAGAAAATGATATTTTCTGGTGTACTGCCGATATAGGCTGGATTACCGGGCACAGTTACATTGTTTACGGTCCGCTGGCAAATGGTGCAACAACGGTTTTGTTTGAAGGTGTGCCGAGTTATCCCGATTTTGGACGTTTTTGGGAAACCATTGAAAAGCACAAAGTTTCCATTTTTTACACGGCTCCAACCGCCATTCGATCATTAGCAAAAGAAAGTTTGGAATATGTAGAAAAGTATGATCTTTCATCATTAAAAGTTTTGGGATCTGTTGGCGAACCTATCAACGAAGAAGCTTGGCACTGGTACAACGACAATATCGGAAAAAAACACAGTCCGATTGTTGATACCTGGTGGCAGACAGAAACCGGTGGAATTTTAATATCTCCAATTCCGTTTGTAACGCCAACAAAACCAACCTACGCAACTTTGCCGTTTATTGGTGTTCAGCCTGCTTTGATGGACGATGAAGGCAATGAACTTAAAGGAAATCAGGTAGACGGTAAGCTTTGCATTAAATTTCCGTGGCCTGGAATTGCCCGAACTATTTGGGGTGATCATGAGCGTTACAAGGAAACCTATTTTTCTACATACAAAGGAAAATATTTTACGGGTGATGGCGCTTTTAGAGATGAGGTTGGTTATTACCGAATCACAGGTAGGGTTGATGATGTAATTATTGTATCGGGACACAACCTTACTACGGCTCCGATTGAAGATGCGATTAACGAACATCCGGCGGTGGCAGAATCAGCTATTGTTGGTTTTGAACACAATATTAAAGGAAACGCACTTTACGGATTTGTTATGCTGAAGGAAACGGGCGAGTACCGTAATCAGGATAATTTACGAAAAGAAATTAACCAGCAGATTTCCGATAAAATTGGACCGATTGCTAAGCTTGATAAAATTCAGTTTGTAGAAGGATTACCAAAAACACGATCGGGCAAGATTATGCGAAGAATATTAAGAAAAATTGCCAATAACGATCTTTCTAATTTAGGCGATACAAGTACGCTTTTAAACCCTGAAATTGTTGACAGTATTATTAATGATGTGTTGTAATTAAATAGAAACCCTCACCTTTAAAGTGAGGGTTTGTTAATATGCATTCAATTCTTTTAATAATTTAATTGCTTCATCTTGCGATATTTTATAAAATTCCATCGTTTCATTTATATCGTCTTTTCTTTTCTCAATAATTTCTGATTCAAAACCTAATTCATAAACACCGCCATAAAGTATTTTTTTATTTGGTAAAATTGCAGTATAATGTTCATACCCACATCCAGAACATCCGCTACTTAAATCAAATTCATTAATCTTAATATTTTCTTTAGTCTTTAGTAATTCTTTAAACTTAAATATTTTAGATTTTCTTACAACTGAATCATTTAATACTACAAATGGTTTATTATAATCTTTTTTTATTAAATAGAGATTATTAACGTTTAATTGAATTTCTCTAAACGCACACAAACAATCATCCGACTATTCTATTTCAACCATTAAAATTGTGTCGTTTGAATAATGCTTTTTTAAACTATCAACTGTTGGTAAGTGATGTTTTCTTAACTTAGAATAATATTTGTACTTAAGATCATCTTCCGTATGAACTAATTTCAATTCTTTACGATAACTTTTGGATTTATAGTTTGCTCATCCAATTATTAATAACATAAAAATTCCTAAAAAAAACTTACTCATAAATATTCATCAAAACCTAAATATACAAAAAAAGAGGAAATTTATTCCTCTTCGTTATCGTAATCATCGTCGTCAAAATCATCATCATCGTCGGATTCTACTTGTTCGTATTCAAAAAACGAAAAAACAGATCCACCATATTTTCTACTGTTGTTAAAATGTTCCAAATGTTCCATTTTTGTTTGTCCGGCAGAATGTTCAATAATCAGCAAACCATCTTCTTGCAATAAATCGTTTTCAAAAATCAAGTGATAAATCTTATCAAACTGTTCCTGGGAAAAATCGTAAGGCGGATCAGCAAAAATAATATCGTATTTAACTTTACTGCGTTCTAAAAACTTGTAAACATCGCTTTTAATCGCGGTAATATCCATTCCAAATTCCTGCGACGTTTTTTTAATAAAATTCACACAGCCTAGATCTGTATCAACACAGGTAATAGGTTCGGCACCGCGCGATGCAAACTCGTAACTAATATTACCAGTTCCGGCAAACAAATCCAAAACCTTTAATTCGTGAAACGAAAACTGATGGTTTAATATGTTAAAAAGTGCCTCTTTACTTAAATCGGTAGTAGGACGAACGGGCAGATTTTTTGGAGCCGTTATGCGTCGACCTTTAAATTTTCCGGAAACTATTCTCATGCGTGCAGTAAAATGTAATGTTGTTGTAATTGTTCGGTGGTTACAGAAAGTGTTTGTGCAATGGTTTGTAAATTGGCAACTTCTACGTTACGTATAAATTTGTACACAATTTGGTACAAATCGCTTTCGGGCGTAATATTGCCGTATAATTTTACAATTTGAGTTTGCGTGTTAAGCTGTAACTGTTCAAATACAAATAAAATATAGTAGATAAAATCTTCTTTGGTTTGATACTCGTAACTGTTAAAAAGCAACAGTTTTTTGTTTTGAAGCAATACTATTTCAAAATGATTTTCGGCAACATGCACAAAAAATTCAACCGAATTGTTATTAGCAGATTTATTTATAAAATGCTGAACCAAGCTTGTATTTATGTGTTGAAAATTAAAACTGCCAAATACATCTAAAAAGTAATTGTTAAAGGCAACATAAGGTACATAAATGTTTTCCATTTGCTGTTGTGTTAGCGAATCAAAATCAAAATAATCTGTTGGGAAAACTTTGGTGTTATACTGCAAATAGCTTCCTAACGAAGTTTCATCGAACAAAGCCGTTGGTACAAACGTATTTAAATTATTGTCGTGCAAAACCAAAACATCCTGAAAACCGGCTTGCAGCGCTTCTTCCTTATCAAAAAAAACATCTAACTGCTGTTCAATGGTTTTGTACGGATCCAAAGCAAACGATTTAAACTGAATAACCTGATTGTTTACCTGATTTTTAACGCAGTAACTAAAATTTTGTAACGATACCTGTATGTATAATTTTTGAAACGATTCGTTCAACATAATCATCAAATGTATAAGGTTCAAAAGTACAATTTTTTTGTTGATTAATAGTATCTTTGTAAAAACGCCTTTTTATGCAAACAGAACCAATAGAAGTAGAGTTAAGTAAAATCAAAATTTTTCTAATAGCATTGGGTTCATTACTATTTGTGGCATTAGGTATATATTTAGCATTTTATCATACAAACACTTCTATGAGGTATTCATATTCATTTGTTAAATTTGTGGGTATTTTGTCGATCGCTTTTTTTTCACTAACTCTTATCGCTTCTTTGTTTAAAATATTTGATTCAAAAAAGGGATTGATAATTTCTGACAAAGGAATATTTGAAAATAGTTCTTTTGTTGGTTTAGGGCTAATTGAATGGGAAGACATTTTAGAGATCGAAATTAAAAAAGTGAAAGATCAAAGATTTTTTATGATCTACCTAAAAAATAATGATAAATATATTGAGCGAAGTAAAGGCTTTAAGAAAAAGGTTGCATCAATAAATTATAGAATGTATGGCTCTCCTGTTGCTATATCTCCAAACGGGTTAAAGATTTCATTTAAAGATTTAGATAATTTGTTGAAAACAAGTTTTATAAAATATAAGAAATCTACAAACCAATGACCATTACCGAATTTTACCTGCAGTTAAAAAACAGCTTTCCGTTTGATGTTACCTTAAAACAAGATGCCTTTTTAAAAAAGATATCGCAGTTTGTTTTAAACGATAATCAAGACGAAATTTTTGTTTTAAAAGGATATGCCGGTACCGGTAAAACCACGTTGCTGTCGGTTTTGGTAAATCAGTTGCCGCATGTAAATAAAAAGTACGTGATGCTTGCACCAACGGGTAGGGCTGCAAAAGTGATATCAAATTACGCAAAACAGCCGGCGTTCACCATTCACAAAAAAATCTATTATCCTAAAAAAGATAAAAATTTGGGAATGGCATTTACCATGCAGGCAAACAAGCATAAAAATACAGTTTTTATTGTTGATGAATCGTCTATGATTTCCGATAATGCAACCGATGCCACCATGTATACGCACGGTTCGTTGCTAGATGATTTGCTGTATTACGTCTATTCTGGTCAAAATTGCAAACTGATTATTGTGGGCGATACCGCGCAGTTGCCGCCTGTTGGAATGGACGAAAGCCCGGCCTTGAACGAAAGTAAACTGGCGTTGAATTATCACATGAAAGTCGATTTTATTGAATTAACCGAAGTAATGCGTCAGGAAGAAGATTCAGGAATTTTGTACAATGCTACCGAATTACGTGAGCAGTTGCAACAGGAATTTTACGATTTTTTTGAGTTTGATATTAAACCTTTTAAAGATATTATTCGCTTGCAAGATGGCTACGAAACACTTGATGCGATTACCGATGCGTTTTCAAAAAAAGGATCCGAAGAAACTATTTTTATTGTTCGATCTAACAAGCGCGCCAATCAGTACAATCAGCAAATTAGAACTCGAGTTTTAGATAATGAAAGCGAAATTAGTGCGGGCGATTACATAATGGTTGTAAAAAATAATTATTTTTGGCTGAAAGATTCAAAAGTAACCGATTTTATTGCCAATGGTGATGTTATGGAGGTTATGCAGATTTACAAACATCACGAATTGTACGGTTTCCGGTTTGCATCGGTAAAAGTCCGTATGATTGATTATCCCGATATGCCCGCGTTTGATACGATTGTTTTGTTGGATACGCTGCATTCCGAATCGGCAAGTTTAACGTACGAACAATCTAACAAATTGTATCAGGAAGTTTTATTGGATTATCAGGACGAAATAACGGCGTTCCGCAGAATGCAAAAAGTTAAGAATAACGAATATTTTAATGCCTTGCAGATTAAGTTTGCTTATGCGGTAACCTGTCATAAATCGCAAGGTGGACAGTGGGATACCGTTTTTATAGAGCAGCCTTATTTGCCCGACGGTATTAGTAAAGATTATATGCGTTGGTTGTACACGGCACTAACACGCGCAAAAGAAAAAGTTTATTTAATAGGATTTAACGACGATTTTTTCAATGAATAATTTAAAAATAATAGCAGTAATTCCTGCACGATATGCATCTACACGTTTTCCTGCGAAATTGGTTCAAGATTTAGGCGGAAAACCTGTGGTGGTTCAAACATATTTAGCAACAATTGCAACGCAGTTGTTTGATGAGGTTTTGGTAGCAACCGATCATCAGATTATTTTCGATTTACTAAAAGAGCATAACGTAAATGTGGTCATGAGCAGTGATTCTCACGAAAGTGGAAGTGATCGTATTGCAGAAGTGATCGAAAATATTAATTGTGATATTGTAGTAAATGTCCAAGGCGATGAACCTTTTGTAAACAAGGAAAATCTGGAAAGTTTAATCGGTATTTTTAAGAAAGATATCGAACAAAAAATTGATCTGGCATCTTTAATGTTCGAAATTACTGATTTGGAAACAATCAACAACCCAAACAATGTAAAAGTAGTGGTAGATCAAAACTTAAAAGCATTGTATTTTTCTCGTGCAGCGATTCCTTTTCCGCGCGATGGTAAAAGTTACGTTCCGTATTATCAGCACATAGGTGTGTATGCTTACCGTAAAAATGCCCTTTTAGATTTTACACAATGGCAAATGAAAGGATTGGAAGCCACCGAAAAATTAGAACAGTTACGTTATTTAGAATATGGCAAAACCATACAAATGGTGCTTACAAACCACACAGGCGTTGGTATTGATACAAAAGAAGATTTAGATAAAGCACGATTGTTTTGGAAGTAATTCCAAGCTTTTATATTGTTACATAATAAACATCTGTTGAATTGCGGTTTACGTTTAAAACCTCAAAACCGCCTTCTTCAGGAATAATTTCAACCAAATCAAACAGTTTACAACTTTTTGGTAATCCTTTAAAAATTAAAGTAAATTCTAAAGGTTTATTAAATGGAATTAAAGTCCATTGCGGTGCAAAACTAATACCGTCTGCAAAAAGCAAATTGTATGTTTTACCTGTTTCCTTATCAATCAAATAAGTACTTTTCCATATTCTTGCAGCATCTCCAGCATCCATTCCGTAAATAGAACAATGAATTATTACCTGTTGCTCTTCATTTTTTAAAAGTAAAAGTTCGTTCTTTAATTCTCTACAAATTTCTACTTTTAAATCCTCTTCAAATAAAACACTCATAATATGTAAATAAAGTACAAAAGTACGTAAAAAAGCGATTCAAAATTTGAATCGCTTTAGTTATTTGGGTGAAAGACGGGTCTTCAACCGAACTCCTTATAAGCTTTTTACGCTTCATTGAAAGTTGTACTTTAATTTAAAACGTCGTGTTTTTAACACCTACCTATATATCATTAATTTAACAGAATTAATATACAATATTTAACTTTTTTACAAAAATTGGATATAAATTAAGATATAGAAATAAAACAATTGAATAGTAATTTCAATAATACTTTCAATTCATATAATGTAAATATTTTTCTTGGAGTAACACAAAAAAACATCACCTTTAGTCTTCAGATGGTGCTGTTTGTCTGGTGGATTCTTATTACAAAATTCGAACTCTTTATTGTCTGATTTAAGAAAAATATCCTTATGGAAATAGCAACTTTATGTAATATCAATGATAATCTGATCCCACATAAAGCAAGAAGAACTTTCGGTACGTAACACTGAACAACGGTGTTCCAATGCACGTTGTAAAAATGTTTGTACACGAATCAATAAAGGAGACAAAAGGATACGGATACGCACTGACTGAGCAGGTAACAATTGCTAGAGAGATGAAAATTTTAGAAACTAAATTAAATCTGAGTAAGATTTAAATCGTACTGCCTCCTAACTATACAGAAAAAACATGGTAAGATTCATTAGCCTTTTAGAAATTAAGATAAAAGCAAATAAAACCTTTTTTGAATGTTAGTAATACGTATCAAAAAGCAAAAAGAAGACCGTTACCGCCACGTAAGCTACAAGACCGATTATCTGTAATGAAACAGGAGCGGTTTGGATATTAGAGGAAGTATGAATATTTTTTGATGTATTAAATAAAGGTTTTATCCGGTACCAGTCCCACCCTATCAGCAAAAATGCTGCGGCAACCATAAAGATCATAATTAGTGATTTATCATTTAAACCGACGCTTAAGGTAAAAACAAGAATATTGGAACAGATACCGAAGAAAAGCAGTGCAGCCAATGCCGTGTAACGCTGGGTAAATAATAACAATGCTGTAAGCAGCTGGCAAAATCCTAAAAATTTCCAATACGTTCCTGTATGGTGCAGTTCTGTAAAGAATGAACCCGCATACATTTCTGGGCATATTTCAGAAAACCTTTTTCCCTGTATCTTCAACAAACCCGAAGGTATCAACACAATTGCGACCACAAATCTTAATGCTAAAATACAATAATACCGCAAACTGCTGCGTAGTTTTGCTTTTTCCTCCATGGGTTATTTAAAACTCTTTATTAAATTATTTATTATACCAGACTGTAAACCAGCAAACACCGAGGCTTAAATAGTGTATCAATATATTACAATTCAACGGAAACTGCAATGGGTACCGATGTAATCTACCAATAAAATATTGTATTACTTTTGTAATCTGTTTCTAAAAAACATAAAAGCAAAGCCAATACCGGCACCAATTATTACCGCTTTTTTTAAATTACCCGAGTCATTGTTCAATTCCGGTCGACCATATATTCTAAGAGGTTCCTGCGACTGCTTTAATACGTTGCCTTCTACTTCAGGACCTTTCTTAATTTTCATCATCAACCGTACAACCGCAGATGCCGCATTGTTGAAGGGCGTTGGAAAAATTTTGTACATTGTGGTAATTGCTCGAGATTTAAAATCCGGGAAGACGTCTTTTTTAGGATTTTTTGCCAATGCAACCATAGCGTCTGCGGTATCTCTTGGATCTGATGCAAGGGGTGAAATATTCATTTTAAAACCCGAATATTTAGCCGAATGCAGATTGCCTGTAGAATTCTGCAGCTGTGGATAGATATTGCATACATGTATATTTTTATGGTTGGATATTTCGGCTTGGATACCTTCCATCATACCCCTGATCCCATATTTTGTAGACGAATATACCGCACTGTAAGGTGCAGGCATGTATCCGCCAATGGAAATATTATTTATCAGAATTCCCTCATTCTGTTCTTTAAAAACCTGTACGGCATTATAGGCGCCGTGCATATAACCAAAAAGATTTGTTTTTATAACCTGTTCGTGGACTTCCATGGGAATTTCTTCGAACTTTCCGCTTGCCATAACTCCTGCATTATTTATCCAGACATCGATCCTGCCAAATTTTGCAAGTGTTTCTGTGGTTATTCTTTCTACATCGGCTGCTATAGAAACATCGGCAGCAATACCAATAACCTGTGTATTAAGTGCTTTACAAAGTTCTACAACCTCATTGATACCTTCCTGTCCTCGGGCAACAATCACTACGTTGCAGCCTTCACGGGCAAATGCTTCTGCCGCCGCACGACCCACACCACTGCTTGAGCCGGTAATCACCACTGTTTTGCCAGCCAAATTTTTCTGATAATTCTCTTCGTTTTTCATAAAAATCTTTTTCTTTTTCAGCTATTCTACAACATTTATTGTGCCATGATTCACTTTATTACTTTACAAAGAAATCCTCTATGTCAATAGATCGAATATTAAGCAGCAGATGATCCTAACAACGTTTTTGACATAGAAATGGTCGGAATTTCTTCCGACCATCACCAGGCGTTCACCCTTTTAAATTATTTTTTCTCTTTTGTTTCCTTCTCGTTCGAAGTTACATCATCACCCTTTCTTTTTTGTTCTTCATGACCGCGGCTGTCTAAATTGTCTTTGTTTTCAGGTTTGCCGTTCTGTTGTTTTTTTACGGGTGTCGTTTCTTTGTTTTGTTCATTTTTCATAGCTCTGTATATTTAAAATTTAAATTACTTATTGATTGACAAAAGTTGCTGAAATAGTCAAATTTCTGTCATTGTTTAAAGAGATTATGTCAAGTTATCCTTCAGCTTCATAAACTGCATTGCATTTATTACAGCTGCCGTAGATGCCGTGTTGTTAAAATACACATATACTTCTTTATAAGATGCTGCTTTTATTGTATTAAAAAGTGTTTGTATTTCTTGGTGCGAATATTCAGAATAAAACAGCTTTGGTATACCATGCATACGGAAATATCCAATTTTACCAACATCTATCAGATCAACATCCAAACCGGGATAACTGGGATTGCAAAAAATCACACCCTTCTGCTGTAATGTTTCAACAGCATTTTTGTTCCACCAGCTTTTGTGCCTGAATTCCACAACGTTCTTAAAATCGGAATTTAAAAGTTTTATGAGCTTACCCAAATTCAGTTCGCTGTACAAAAAGCTTGGGAGAAACTGCCACAATACACACGCCAGTTTTTCTTTTAGTCCTTTAGAAACAATCTCGTAAAAATCTGACACTTCTTTTTCAAAGTCAACAAGCTTCTTTGTGTGCGTAATCACTTTCGGTATTTTGATACTAAAACTGAAATCATCCGGAGTTTTATGATACCATTTATCTAAACTTTCTACGGTGGGAAACCTATAAAACGAACCATTGAATTCATACGTTGAAAAATGCGTGCAATAAAATTGGAACCAGTCTTTTTTTGGCAGATGATCCGGGTAAAAAATCGATTTCCAAGAAGGTGTTGCAAAGCTTGAACATCCGATGTGGAATTTAGTGTTACTCATACGTACAGTTTTTGACATTTTGTACAAAAGAAACTTCTGCGTTTTTTCTTGCCTGTGTATTCCTTTACCAACGACTGACCACATTTAGAACACTCTTTTTTAGTATGCGCAAGCCAATGCTTTTTTAGTTGATTTTCTTTTTTCCATCGCAGAAAATCGAAACTGTAGTTTTGCGCCTGCTCAACGATTTCTTTCATCTTTTTAGACGGAATTTTGCCTACCAATGAATTTGGATGTACACCCACCCTGAACAAAACTTCGTTCTTGATGATGTTCCCTACTCCTGAAAAAATATCCTGATCCAACAGTTCGTCACAAATCAATTGTTCTTTTTTATCAGCAAGTTTTTTAACTGCCAAACGCGGATTCCACTGTTCACTCATTACATCGGCAGACCAATCATAAAGCGAATCTGCAGTTCCTTCCAATACCTTTACAGAAGCTGCATAAAAATTAATATGTCCGTTCTTGAAAAGAAGTCCCAAACGAACATTTGCCGATTTTGTTTCGTTTACCAGATAACTGCCAAACAGCAAAAAATGAATACGTACGGTAAAATCGTCAAAGCACAGCAGCAGGTGTTTACCCCATGATTTAACATCGGAAAGAACTTTACCTTCCAACCTGTCACTATCAATTTTAGAATTACCGTGTGCTTCAACAACCTTTTTGCCGATAAAAACACTCATTTCTTCTTTTGCGATAACAATACTAGGACCTTCTGGCATACTGTTTCAATTAAAAAATTAACGGTTCATTTATTCTTCTTTTTCACTCTTTTCAGATCTATTTTCTTTTTCTTGCTTTGTATTCTGATCAGGAACTTTTTTGGCATCTTCTGGCAACAGATTACTACCTTCTTTTATCTGCGATCCACCGGCACCTGAATTTGTCTGATTGGCTTCGTGAACATCTTTTCCTTTAATGTCTGTCGGGCTTGTTTTTTTATTCTTTTCACTTCCCGGAATGTTTTTGCTTTCCTTATTCATAGTTCTAAAATTTTTAGTTTATATATCCTTCTATTTTTTAGAATTTTCCTTCTCATCTTCTTCTACGGCATCAAAGTTAATATCATTGTAAGCAGCTTCTGTAAGCGTAACATCGGCCTCTTTTTCTTCGTTCAACGTTTGTTCCAGCAAAGAAGCTACTTTGTTTTCGCCTAACGTTTTGGCAAAAGCAACCAATGTTCCGTATGAGGCAATTTCGTAATGTTCGATCTTTTGCGATGCCGTAATGGCAGCATCACGTACCGGTCCCGGTTCGGTTTCTTCTAGAATTCCTTCACCTTCCTTAATAAGGCCTTCCATTGCGTCGCATTTTTTTCCACGGTCTGATTCACCTAAAAGATCAAAGACCTGCTTTAAACGATCGACCTGTTTTTCGGTAACCACCACATGTTCTTCAATAGCCTTTTTTAGCTTTGTACTGCTGCTGTTGTTCGCCATTTTTGGCAACGCTTTTAAAAGTGCACGTTCCGCATAAATGATGTCTTTTAACTCGTCAACAAATAATTCTCTCAAACCTTCGGCAGCAGTGCTTTTCGGTTTCACCATTGTTCCATTTTCTGGTTTTGATGTGTCTTTTTTTTGTTCATTTTTCATAGCTTTATACTTTTTAATTTAACAATATGGTTTGAGTTTATATACTGGTGTATTAATCTAAAAACATTCTGCGTTGTTCTTTGGTTGGTAACGGGCAGTTACCTGATGCTAACTTGCTGCGGTTCTTTGCAACCAGATCGTATATTTTATCGCGCAGCAATTTTGGCAACACTTTAAAAACAGCTGCCAACTTGTACCAGCTACCCAACAGACTGCATATTTTAATGACTGCATTTGATTTTTCATCCACTTTTCCGTCTGGATGTATCAGGTAAAGGGTATTAAATCTGTTAAGCGGCAGTTTTTTATCCGTTAAAAATTTTTGTCCGAAATTTCCCTGTAGCGATGCAAAGTTGAATATCCCCTTAAGGTCGTTTTTCATAACCCAGTTTACCCAGAAATTACAAAAGCCACATTCGCCATCGTACAATAAAACATACATTTCTTTCATAATAATTTCTCGTTATAATTAAGTAGTCCATGTGACAATGTTTTCCACCGTACAGCCGCATTACATAAAATTGAAAATCTTGAAGAAAAGTATATTTTAGGTAATATAGATGACAAAACATATTCATAATGGAAAGATAAATTAAACAAGGAATTAGATCTTTTAGAAAGTCAGATTAAGAGCGCTCAAAGGAAGAAAAGTCAATTTAATGAAGCATTTTACGATTCTTTCAAAAACTTGAACAACTTAAGCTATATATTTGATAATCTGGATGTTCAGAAGAAAAAAACTTTTGTAGAAATCGGGTTCGGTAGAGAGCTACTATATGACGGCAGTATCTACCGAACCACTTATCTAAACCCTATATTCTTACCTAAAGCCTTGATTTTAAAGAGAAAAAGCTTACTTGAATACAATAAAAAAACGGGTAATTCCGAAGAATTCCCGTCAAGGGTGAAAGACGGGTCTCGAACCCGCGACCTTCGGAACCACAATCCGACGCTCTAACCAACTGAGCTACAATCACCGTATAGGAGTTTTATTTTAAAAGCCAACTCTGAGCTTTTGGGTGAAAGACGGGTCTCGAACCCGCGACCTTCGGAACCACAATCCGACGCTCTAACCAACTGAGCTACAATCACCGTGTTTGTTTAACGAGTGCAAATATACAGATATTTCAATGCTTCGCAAACATTTTTTTAGTTTTTTATTTCAAATCTGCTAAGCTATTGACTGCCACATATCTTTCTACAGTGAAACCTTCCGCATAATCGGCAAAAACCAATCTTCCTAAATCTTTTGCGCGATATTCTACACTTTCGGTAAAATTTTTAGTTGCAATTGGCGAAACCGGTTCTTTTGAATTTGGATCGTAAAACTGTGAACTATACGCCATAACAGCATCTATTTTTTTCTGTATAAATTCAGAAACATCAACAACAAAATCAGGTTCAATATTTTTCCATTGTATATAATGATACACTAATTTTGGTCGCCATTCTGTTTGATTAATTCCATCAATCAAAGTTTCAATTCTTCGTAATCCTGATAAAAAACAAGCATCAGACACTAATTTACTTCCCTTTGCATGATCAATATGTCGGTCATCAATTGCGTTACACAAAACAATTTCAGGTTGATATTTTCTAATCATTTTAATAATTTCCAACTGATGTGTTTCATCATTCAAAAAGAAACCATCTCGAAAATTAAGGTTCTCTCTAACAGATACTCCTAAAATTTCTGCAGCTTTAGTAGCTTCTTCATCTCGAATCTCCGCCGATCCACGCGTTCCTAATTCGCCTCGGGTTAAATCTACGATTCCTACCTTCTTCCCTAACGAAATTTCTTTTGCAATTGTTGCGCCGCATCCCAATTCTACATCATCCGGATGTGCCCCAAAAGCCAATATATCTAATTTCATAAAATACTTTTAACGGTTTTGCATTTATTCACTGTTTCGTAATATTCGCTTTCCGGATCGCTGTCTTTATTCACACCGCCACCCAAAAACAAATAAGCTTTAGATTTTTCAATCTTCATGCATCGCAAATTTACGAACAGATTGCTGTTCTCAGAATAATCTAGGTTATTAAATTTCCACTCGCCCAAATATCCACCATAATATTCTCTGGCGTAACCTTCATTCTCCACAATAAAATCATGAGCCGTTTTTTTAGGATAACCACATAATGCAGGAGTTGGATGCAAAGCTTTAACAACCTTATAATCATTTTCTTTGTTTGATAATTCTGCCTGAATATCGGTTTTTATATGAATAAGAGATCCTGCCTTAAAAGTATATGGTTCGGTTTTTTGTAAATTCTCTGTGAAAGGTTGCAAAGCATCAACAATAAATTCAGTTACAATTTGTTGCTCTTTAACCTCTTTTTCACCCCAAACAACATCACACAATTCAGAACCAGAATCAACCTGTGTTCCAGCCAAAGCAACTGTTTGCACTTTGTTATTTTGGATCTTTACTAATTGTTCAGGCGTTGCACCCATCCACATACCAATTTCGGGATGATAAAACCAATAAACAAAAGCCGTAGGATATTTTTTAAGGAAACGTTTAAAGTAAATTTCGTAAGAATTTTCATCGATTAAAACTTCTTCTTTTCTAGAAAGAACAACTTTTTCAATTAAACTATTTTTAATAGCTTCAATTCCTTTTGATACTAATTGAATATGGAAAGATTTATCTACATTTGAGTTTTCAAGCGATAATTCTTCTTCAGAAAAATCAATATCAAAATCTTGATCTTCATGAACCAACTGACATTCATCAGGATAAAAAACAACTTTTTCTTCGTTAGAAAACGGAGCAAAAACAAAAGAATTCTTCGTTAATTCAGTAACCTTATTTAAATGATTCTCTTTTTGAAACCAACCAAATCTAGTTGTTTCATTCGGCTTTCGATAAATTACAAACGGAAGATTTTCAGACAAAGCCTTTACCAATAAATCGTCCATAACTATTTAGGTAAAATCATATTCGTTAATTTACAAAGCGATATTAACTGATTGCTTTCATCGGTAATCCGAATTTCCCACAAATGCAATTTACTGCCCTTATGAATAATTTTAGCAGTCGCGTACACATCTCCATCACGTTTACTTTTCACATGATTTGCAGAGATTTCAATACCTCGAACTTCAAACTTTTCAATATCTACAAAAATCATCGATGCAGCACTACCAACACTTTCCGCCAAAGCAACCGATGCGCCGCCATGCAACAACCCCATTGGCTGATGCACCTTGCTGTTCACCGGCATTTTTGCTGTTAAAAAGTCATCGCCAACATCTATATATTCAATATGTAAAGTCTCCATCAACGTATTTTTAGTAAACTTATTACACATTTCTAAAATCTTGATTTTATCCATATCGTATAAATATAAAACCACAATTTACAACGATTATTGCAGAAAAACCAAAAGTAAAGTAGCTTTAGTAAAATAATATTTATAATCATTTTTGAGCAATCCATTCCGCTGTCGCTACAGGTCGGGCTTTCGCAAGTCGCTTTTGTTTTTACAAAACAAAGAGCTCCAACAATCGCTCTATCCCTATTGCGGTTGCGTGTTAGATGTTAGATGTTAGATGTTGGATGTTTTAAAAATCCGTGTATATCAGTGTAATCTATGGTTTAAAATTAAATTGCGTCGGGTTTTAACCCGATGAAAACTAACAAGGAAGAAGCTGGCTTTAGCCAAACCTTACTTTTGTATAATGTAAATTGTACTGCGGTATAGTGTAAGAATAAAATCCGTGCAAATCTGCGCTATATGTGGTTTAAAATTCAATTGCGTCGGGTTTTAACCCGATGAAAACTAACAAGAAAGAAGCTGGCTTTAGCCAAACCTTACTTTTGTATAATGTAAATTGTACTGCGGTATAGTGTAAGAATAAAACCCATGCAATCTGTGGTTAATAAAAACTATCTAAAACAAAAAAAAGTCCCTTACATTTCTGTAAAGGACTTCTAAAAAAAGGCGGCGGATCGACCGTAGGGACACGCCGCACCTATAGAAAGCAAAAAACCCTTCATTAAAAATGAAGGGTTTATAAAAAAAGGCGGCGACATACTCTCCCACATTAAGATGCAGTACCATCTGCGCAATCGGGCTTAACTTCTCTGTTCGGAATGGAAAGAGGTGAGCCCCGATGCTATAACCACCTTAAGTTTTTGTTTAAAGTTTGTTTTGTTTAAGGTTTTGAACGTTAAACTTGGAACTTTAAACGCAACTTGTGTTGCAATATTGTTAACATATTTTCGATACTTTTTATAGATGAAGTCAAAGTCTTTTTTCTTTACTCTTTCTTCTTTTTTCTATTAGTTTTATAAAGCAATTCCTAGAGCACATAAGCTTACGGGCTATTAGTACTACTTGACTATGACATTACTGCCTTTACATCTGTAGCCTATCAACGTAGTCATCTTCTACGGCCCTTTAAAGAAATCTCA
>Ga0308157_10003282_pt1 | contig 23968 bp, 24 predicted proteins | sample PhyBR1_FD_201035 | JGI IMG/M metagenome (GOLD analysis project Ga0308157, IMG submission 201035) | Phyllosphere microbial communities from UC Gill Tract Community Farm, Albany, California, United States - DLSLB.R1 | ecosystem: Host-associated > Plants > Phyllosphere > Unclassified | place: USA...
AGTATATCCATTATTACAACAACGATAGGATTAAACTTAATTTAAAAGGAATGAGCCCGGTAAAATACCGAGCTCATTATTGTCAGATTTAATTATAAATTTGTCTAACTTTTTGGGTGCAGTCTAAATCGGATGCCCTTTTCTTTTCGTAAGTTTTGCGTACAAAAAAACCGGTACTACTTTTAGTACCGGTTTTTAATTATTTCTTAGATTTTGCTTTCGCCTTTTTCTTTGCTTTGGCTTTCTTTTTTAGCTTTTCTTTCTTCTTGGCCTTCGCTTTTTGCTTTTCCTTTTTAGCTTTTGCTTTTTTCTTTGCTTTAGCTTTTTTCGACTTTTTCTTGTCTTTTCCTTTTTTGTCCTTCTTGTTTTTCTTGCCTTCGTTTTTATTCTTCTTCTCTTTCTTCTCCTTCACTTCAGTTTCAGCTTTAGGCGCTTCGGTAATGGTTTCTGCCTTCTCTTCAGATGCAATAGTCATTACAGGTTTTTCTTCTATTGCAGGCACTACAGGTTTTACAGCCGGTTTAGCCGGTGCTTTCGCTGCCGGTGCTTTCGGAGCAACTGGGGCTTTAGGGGCTGCTGGTTTGCGTAACGGTTTTGGTTTTTCCTCAGTTGCTGCTGTTGTTTGCTCAGCAGCTGGGGTACCTGTGGTTGTATTGTCTGCAGGCGTAGTGTTTTCGACAGTTTCGGGATTTGTTTTTTCAGGCTGCTTCATGTGGGATTTATTGTTTAGATGTTTATTTTGTGTTTGCTAATTGTTTCTTAATTGTAAACTGTCTGTCAAAATTAAGCCATAAAACTATTCGCCAATGTTAAGTTTTTGATTGTCTGTGTGTTGTATTTTTTGTGATTATTTTATTGACTTATAGTATTTTATGTCCTTTTAGAAAATAGTGTATGTAATGTTTTACAAATCCTGTTCACCTGAAAATCTGCGTATGACAGTAGTTTTTGAAATTAAAAAAGCCTCCCGAAATGGAAGGCTTCTACATATGGGATATAGATATATGCTTTATTTATTGTACTGGTCCAGTGCGGCTTTTAAAACCTCTACGGCGCGTATCAGGTCTTCTTTTTTCAGCACATAAGCGATCCTGATCTCATCAAGGCCAACATTCGGCGTTGAGTAGAAACCCGCTGCAGGAGCTACCATTACCGTCTCTCCATTCAGGTCGAAGCTTTCCAATAGCCATTGCGCGAATTTATCGGCATTATCTATAGGTAGTTTTGCAATGCAATAGAAAGCGCCTTTCGGGGTAGCTACCTTTACACCTTCGATCTTGTTTAGTTCCGCAATAAGCGTATCCCTGCGCTCTTTGTATTCGCAGATAACTTCATCAAAATAACTTTGGGGAGTATCAAGCGCGGCCTCACTGGCAATTTGCTCAAAGGTTGGCGGGCTGAGGCGTGCCTGGGCATATTTCATGGCTGTTGCCATTACCTCTTTATTTTTAGATACGATACATCCTATCCTGGCGCCGCACATGCTATAGCGTTTAGAAACGGAGTCGATCATTATAGCGTGCTCTTCGATACCCGCAACATTCATTACGGAGTAGTGCTTATCACCATCGTAAGTGAACTCGCGGTACACTTCATCGGCAATAAGAAACAGGTCGTGCTTCTTTACAAGTTCAGCCAGTTGCTGAATTTCTTCCTGCGTGTACAGGTAACCGGTAGGGTTGCCAGGGTTGCAGATAAGTATCGCTTTTGTTTTTGGCGTGATTAGTTTTTCAAACTCGGTGATAGGAGGAAGGGCAAAGCCTTCGTCTATAGTTGAGATCACGGGAACAACTGTTACACCCGATGCTACAGAAAATCCGTTGTAATTGGCATAGAATGGCTCAGGGATGATTATTTCATCATCCGCATCCATGGTACTGCCTAAGGCGAATAAAAGCGCTTCAGAACCACCGGTAGTTATGATAATATTCTCCGGATTTACATTTACGCCGTTCGTTTGGTACGAAGCTGACAGTTTGTTCCTGTAGCTCTCAAAACCGGCCGAGTGGCTGTATTCCAGTATTTGTATAGTATTGTTCTTTATGGCTTCGAGCGCTACTTCTGGGGTTTTTATATCAGGCTGGCCGATGTTCAGGTGGTACACCTTGTGTCCCTTTTTCTTAGCTATTTCGGCATACGGAACCAGTTTCCTGATAGGAGATTCAGGCATTTGCCTGCCTTTTTGTGATACGTGAGGCATCCGGATAAGTTTTTATGTTTGTGGCACAAATTTGCGACTTTTTTTAGAGATTTAAAATAAAAAAAGCCCCGCAATTACGGAGCTTAGTTATTTATTTGTAAACAATTACTGGTTTACAATCGATTTCTTCTTTTGCAGTACATCAACCTTGTCTTTGGCTACCACTTCCCCCTTTATTTTTAGGGCTACGGTACCGCCCGGATAGTTCACGGCATTCGATTGCACCGTGATGGTCTTCCTTATCGGGCCCGGGTTCATGTTATACTTTACCTCGATCTTGCCGGTTTTGCCCGGTGCGATCGGCTCCTTTGGCCAGCTTGGCACAGTGCAGCCGCAGGTAGATTTGGCTTCGGTTATAATAAGCGGGGCATTTCCGGTATTGGTGAACTCAAAAAACCGTACACCATTGTCGTCTTCCTTACTGGTCGTACCATAGTCTATGGTATCGCCATTTTTAAGTTCCAATTTCGCGCCAGATTGCGCAAATCCCGAAATACTGATGAACAGTACCGCCATTAAACCTAAAATTCGTTTCATTCTGTAAAATATTTGTTTTTAGTAAAAGTAATCAGTTTCAATTAATGTACAAATATTGAATGCTTCTTTTTTCAAAATTGTACATATATGGTTACTTTTGCATACAAATACAAAAAACAAGCCAAATTTTTACGTTTGGCGTAAAAGCCTAAAAACAAGAACATGACAATCCCATCGCAATTTGACGCCAAAGCCGCAGAAGGCAAATGGTACGACTACTGGATGAAGCACAACTATTTTCACTCGGAGCCCGACCACAGGACACCGTATACCATAGTTATACCTCCTCCAAACGTCACCGGCGTACTGCACATGGGGCACATGCTAAACAATACAATTCAGGACGTACTCATCCGCCGTGCCCGTCTTAAAGGCTTTAACGCCTGTTGGGTACCGGGTACCGATCACGCGTCAATCGCTACCGAAGCAAAGGTTGTAGCCAAGCTAAAGGCCGAAGGCATCAATAAGAACGACCTTACCCGTGAGGAATTCCTTAAGCATGCGTGGGAATGGACCGATAAATACGGCGGGGTTATCCTTGATCAGCTTAAGAAGCTGGGAGCTTCATGCGACTGGGACCGTACCAAATTCACGATGGATGAAGATATGTCGGCTTCGGTTATCCGTTCGTTTGTAGACCTTTATAATAAAGGCCTTATTTACCGCGGTTACCGTATGGTAAACTGGGATCCTGAAGCGAAAACAACACTCTCTGACGAAGAGGTAAATTATGAAGAACGCCAGGGTAAATTATACCATGTACGTTACCAAATAGATGGCAGCAGCGAATATGTAACTATAGCCACAACGCGTCCTGAAACAATATTGGGTGATACTGCCATCTGTATCAATCCGAACGATGAGCGCTATACCCACCTGAAAGGAAAGAAGGCCATCGTGCCGATTGCCAACCGCGTGATCCCGATCATCTTTGATGAATATGTGGACATGGAGTTTGGTACCGGATGCCTTAAGGTAACGCCCGCGCACGATGTAAATGATAAAGAACTGGGAGAGCGCCACAACCTTGAGATTATTGATATTTTTAATGAAGATGCTACCCTCAACAGCTTCGGCATGCACTATGCCAGTAAAGACCGTTTTGTAGTGCGCGATGAAATAGCTGCTGAACTTGAGGCCAATGGCAGCATGGTAAAGGTGGAAAACCACGTGAACAAAGTGGGGACATCTGAACGTACCAAAGCCGTGATCGAGCCGAGGCTGAGCGACCAGTGGTTCCTGAAGATGGAAGACCTTGTGAAGCCTGCCATTAAAGCGGTATTGGAAACCGAAGAAGTAAAGCTCTACCCGAAACGTTTTGATAATACGTACCGCCACTGGATGGAGAACATCCGCGACTGGAATATTTCACGCCAGCTGTGGTGGGGCCAGCAAATACCTGCTTTTTACTATGGTGACGGCAAGGAGGATTTTGTGGTGGCTGAAACGAAAGAAGCGGCACTGGAGCTTGCTAAAGTCAGGACTGGCAATGTAAACCTAACTGCCGACGGACTGAAGCAGGATCCGGATGCACTGGATACATGGTTCTCGTCATGGCTATGGCCGATGGCGGTTTTTGGCGGCATTCTTGATCCGGAGAATAAGGACTATAAATACTATTACCCGACCAATGACCTGGTAACCGGCCCGGATATTCTTTTCTTCTGGGTGGCGCGTATGATCATTGCCGGATATGAATATGCCGGTGAAAAACCGTTTACCAATGTATACCTTACGGGGCTTGTTCGAGATAAGCAGCGCAGGAAGATGTCGAAGTCATTGGGCAACTCTCCCGACCCGCTCGACCTGATCGAGAAGTTCGGCGCCGATGGTGTCCGGACCGGATTGCTCTTGAGTGCCTCCGCGGGGAACGATATTATGTTTGATGAAGAATTGTGCGCCCAGGGTAAGGCATTCGCTAACAAAATATGGAATGCTTTCCGCCTGATACAAGGCTGGGAGGTAGCTGATATCGAGCAGCCGGACCATGCCCGTATGGCGATAAGCTGGTACGAGGCGAAACTGCAGAAGACGCTGGCGGAGATCGAGGACCACTTTGAGAAATACCGTATCAGCGATGCGCTTATGGCGATCTATAAACTGGTGTGGGACGATTTCTGCTCATGGTTCCTGGAAATGATTAAGCCGGGCTACCAACAGCCGATCGACAGGACAACCTACAATAAAGCCATAGAAATGCTTGAGGCCAACCTGAAGCTGCTGCACCCGTTCATGCCGTTCCTTACGGAGGAAATATGGCAGTACATAGCCGACAGGACACCGGAGCAGGCACTTATCATTGCTGAATGGCCGGTACTGAAACAGTCGGATGGCAGGCTGATAAAAGGGTTTGACGCCGCTGCGGAAGTTATAGCCGGTATCCGTACGATCAGGAAAGACAAGAACATTCCGTTTAAGGACAGCATCGACCTGAAAGTACTGAACAATGAAGGGCTATCAACAGAATTTGACAGCATCATCATGAAGCTTGGCAACATTGCGAGCCTTGACTATACCGCCGAGAAGATTAACGGCGCGCTGACGTTCAGGGCGGGTTCCAATGAATACTTTTTTCCGGTAACGGGCGCGGTAAACGTAGAGGAAGAAATCGCAAAGCTTACCGAAGAGCTCAACTACAATAAAGGCTTCCTGAAGTCGGTACAGGCCAAGCTGTCTAACGAGAAATTTGTAGGCAGCGCCCCCGAAAAGGTAGTAGCGATGGAAAGGCAGAAAGAAGCCGATGCCCTCGCGAAGATCGCCACTATAGAGCAAAGCTTGGCAAGCTTACAATAATAAGAAACGGCTGCCTGGAAAGGCAGCCGTTTTTGGTTTTCCATTTCGACCGCAACGCAGTGGAGCGGAGAAATTCGGATAATATAGCTTTGCTCATTTACAAATTTTTTCTAAACGATTTTCAATAAACTTATAAATACTCGTTTCATTCACTTTAATGATTTTTCCATTTTGAATTCGTTGAGTTCCTGTCTTATTAAAAGTAAGTGTGTTATTTTTAATGTTAGGTATTATTGATGTATTATATTCGTACCTCTCAGATTGATTTTCTGTTGTCCCTTCATTATCTTCATGTGTAAGTATACTCAAAATTAAATTTCCATTATGAAAGAACGATGTACCAGCCTCTGTATATCCTTGTCCTGTACTTCCCCAATTAACCTGAACAATATTTGATGTGTCAGAAATGGAGTATATTGTAACATCTTGAGGTTCGCCCCATCCACCATACTGAGTTACAAATTTATCGAATTCTAAAACTAATAATTTATCTTTTTCGGGACTATATTCTAATGTTATTATGCTTAAACTAGGTGCACATGTATGACATGTTTCCTTTTTTAAATTTCGATCTTTTCTATATGTAGTTGTAGCAATAATGAACTGTTTTTTGTTGTTAAGTTGTGTGAAAAATGTTGTGTCAACTATAGTATAAAGCATACCATTATAAGACTCCCCGAATTGAAGTTTTTCTGAAATGTTTGGTCTCCATACACATTCTAAGGTTTTAGTATCAATACTTCCTTCAAAAAGAGTTGAAATAATATTTTCTATAGAAGTGTCCTCTTTTGAAAAGCTAATCTCTTGTGAATAACTACTAGTTATGTATAAAAGAATAAATAATAATTTAAGTTTCATAGTATTCAGAATTAAAACTAATTTATTAGGATTTAATCAATACTCAAAGCCGCAAAAATTACATCATTAACGAACTATCTATTACTCCCCAAAATACGTAAACGTACGTTCTGTTATAATGGCAGGCTTTCCGTTTACTGAAATGATTTTTTTGGTCCAGTTACCCTCTTTGTCGTATTCATAGGTGTACGTATGGTCGTCCATAATTTCGCCTTTACCGTTTATAGCCTTGGTTGCGGTAATGTTATTATGTCCGTCATAAGTATAGTCCACCTGCATTTCCTTAGCATTGTTCCGCGCCAGGTTCCATTGTATAAGGTTGTTGTTCTTGTCGTAAATAAACTCGTCTTTGGTTTCAGCATTGTCATAGCTGTCATACGAGTAGCGCGCCACAGGGTTTCCCTTTTCATCGTACGCCGTTTTTTCGCTTGAAAGCAGTTTGCCGTCAGCGTCTTTGGTTTCTTTCCGGATAAGGTTTTTGCCGCTGTATTCGTACTCTGTTGTATATAATACTTTATCCTTGCTGTAGCTTGTCTCGGCTATTTTTCGGTTTTGGCTGTCATACTGAAACAGGTTTTTGGCCTGTACATATTCAGAATCCAGATAAATGTTTTCGCCCTTCAGGTTTCCTTTGCGGTCGTAGATATAGGTGATCTTTCCGTTAGGCGTGTCCTGATTGCTGAAGGTTTTCTTTTCCATCAGGTTTTTTCCGTCATACGTCATTTGTGTCCTGTCCAGCTGCGTGTTGTCATGATTGCGGCGTATGGTTCCGGTAATGTTGCCATTCTTGTCGTAGGTGTTCTGCTTCTTTATCGAAGGGCTTCCCTGTATGTACTTTAGTTCCTCCAGTACTTTTTCCTTTCCGTTAAATTTCCTTTCCGTGTAGGGAACCGTACCGTCTATCCACTGCTTTTCGGCAATGAGCATCCCGTTCTCATTAAAAGTCAGGTCATAGTCATGGGCCGATAGATTTTCATGCCTTGTCTTACCCTTCTGCTGCCCGTCGGTTGTTTCGTATGACTTTTCCGAAACAGATTTTACGTTGCCTTCAAATTTGTACGTTGCCCAATCGGTTTTGGTGCGGTCCGTTACCACAGCTTCTTTCTTTTCTTCAGCACATGAAGTAAGCAGGAACAGGACGCAGAGCGGATATAAGGATTTCATTTTCATTTGTATTTGTTTGGTTTTCAAAAATGCTACTTTTTTTTGAGAAAGGCAAGAAGGAGGGAAGCTGATGCTGCCGATTGGGCAGATTATCACATATTAAGTATCAGAAATAAAAAATCCGCCCCAAAGGACGGATATTTATAGAGAAATGTGCCGACATTATTTTTTGATGGCCGCATCATATTTTTTTGCAACGGCATCCCAGTTGATCACGTTGTAAAAAGCAGTGATGTAGTCGGGCCTTTTGTTTTGGTATTCCAAATAGTAGGCGTGTTCCCAAACGTCAAGCCCAAGGATTGGCTTTCCTGCCACAGCAGCGCCCGGCATCAAAGGGTTGTCCTGGTTTGGTGTGCTTGTTACGGCCAGTTTACCGTCTTTTGTTACCACAAGCCATGCCCATCCGGAACCGAACTGCTTGGTAGCGGCTTCGGTAAACTGTGTCTTGAACGTATCAAAAGAACCGAAGTCTTTCTTGATCGCTTCGGCAAGCGGGCCTTGCGGCTCACCGCCTTTGCCCGGCGCCATAATCTCCCAAAACAGAGTGTGGTTATAGAAACCTCCGCCGTTGTTACGTACCGCTTTGTTGTCTGCCGCAAGTGTCCCAAGTATTTCCTCGATGGTTTTCTTCTCGAGGTCGGTACCTTTTATGGCCTTGTTGAGCTCGTCGGTATATTTTTTATAATGTTTGGAGTAGTGCACTTCCATAGTTTTGGCATCAATGTTCGGTGCAAGCGCGTCATACGCGTAACCAAGCTTTGCCACCTGGAAAGGGCCTTCATCAGCCTTCACATCGTCAGGATTGCCTACAGGCGCTTTTTCGGCCTCCGCCTTTTCAGTTTCCGGGCCGGGAACCTGCACTTCTTCCAGTTCATTTTTGTCTTTGCACGACTGCAATGCCGCCATTACTACTAAAGCTGATAAGATGATCTTTACTTTTTTCATATCGGTCATTATTTAATTACAGAATTGATTATTTCGATGTACAGCCGTTTGGCTTCATAGGGGCTCAGGTGACGCACCTGCATCCACGCGTTCATTTTGAAAGCACTGCGGAGGTCGAACCCTGAGGTGTTTTGCGGCATACGCATATCCCGTGAGGTGGCCTGTTTGTAATAGGCATAAATGCGCAGCATTACGTCCTGGGGCAGCGCGCCGGACATATTGGAAGCTTTTTCATAGGCTTCCTGAAATCGTGTATCGAGGTCTATTTCCTCCATTGTATCATTTTGTTGCAATGACAGTCTTCCCTCCGACAGCCTTCTGGTTGAGCTGTACGTTCACTTCAGTTCCGATTGGTAAAAACAGGTCAACCCTCGAGCCGAACTTGATGAAACCGGCATCGGTGCCCTGAACAACTTCCTGTCCTTCCTTCGCGTAGTTTACAATACGCCTTGCAAGCGCGCCAGCGATCTGGCGATACAGTACTTCACCAAACAGGGGGCTGTCTATCACTACTGTGGTGCGTTCGTTCTCTTCACTGGCTTTCGGGTGCCATGCCACAAGGTATTTGCCGGCGTGGTACTTGCTGAATTTAATAAGCCCGTTTAATGGATAACGTGTCACGTGTACATTTATAGGTGACATGAAAATAGATACCTGCAGGCGCTTATCCTTAAAGTATTCCGGTTCATAAACTTCTTCGATTACTACTACTTTACCGTCAACAGGCGCAATAAGTATATGGTCTGCGGCCGTTACCGGACGGCTTGGGTTCCTGAAAAACTGCAGTATGAGTACCAGGAAAATTAATGCGAATATCTGGACGAACTTCAACAGCCAGAAATTAGGGATAAACATATCGGCGAGAATTACTACGCCAACGGTTACGGCCAGTGCGACCAGGATGATCTTTGCTCCTTCTTTATGAAACATAATTAGTGATTTGGTAATACAAAAATAGGAAAGGTATCGCAAATATGATACTATCGAGGCGGTCTAATATTCCGCCGTGGCCTGGCATGATGCTGCCGCTGTCTTTTACGCCTGCGGTACGCTTAAATTTAGATTCTATAAGGTCGCCTAAAGTGCCGAATATCACGAGTATAGTGGCCGATGCCATCCATTGTGCCGGGCTGATTACCTGGAAATAAATGCTGAGGATATACGCACCCAAAATGGCAAATACCATCCCGCCCAAAAAGCCTTCGATAGTTTTTTTAGGGGAAATGCGCTCCAGAAGCTTGTGCCTGCCCATAGTTTTTCCGACAATGTAGGCAAAGGTATCATTGGTCCAGATAATGATAAAGGCGCCGATCAGGACCATAGGTTCGTAAACAGAAGATTGGTAAGATGCCAGATACGGCAGCTTAACGATCAGCAGGAATGGGAAGATCACGTAACCTGAAAGCAGGAAACCGCGTGTCCATCCCAGGAGGTTGTTCTCCCCTTTTTGGCTGAACAGCTTATAAATAAGGTAGATTCCCGTAAGTACGGAAACGATGTTCAGGAACCATATAATATAGCCCTTGTCAAGGTTCACAATATGGCTTAATAGTAATACGCCTGATGAGAGTATTGGTATAATGGCGTTTATGCTGACAAGTTTGCAGAATTCGTAAACGGCGACCAAAAGGAAAAACCCGAATAAGATGTAAAAGCTTATGGGATTATAGAGCGTGGCACCCAGCAATAGTGCAATATATACGATGCCAGAGAGCGCCCTTACTATGCTTTCATTCATCTTAAAGGTCTTCTAAAAGCAGCAGGTAAAGATTTTTCGCGGCACTCCCGTATTGCATGAAATCTTCTTCCTTGGCTTTTTCGAAATATTTAATGGTGGTAATATTGGTCGGGTAGTCTTTGTCGTATTTGCGCTTTATTTCCCTTAGACCATCGCTCTTGGAACCGAGTATCTGGCTTGTGGTGGCATATACAACTATGTTTGCGGGAAGCTCGTTGGGCTTCTTTTGCTTGATCTGGTTAGATGAAAAAAGGATAGATCCTTCATCCGCGATCAGGTTCTCGCAGGTAGCAAGAATGAATTTTGGCTGTTGCGGATCGGTATATGTCAGCTTGTTTTCGTCGAGTAAAGGGTAGAGGCGGGGCTCAAAGCACAACACATTGCACTCAAACCAGTCGTTCTCTTCGAGTACGTTAAGGAACTGTTCATGCACTTCGCCAAGGTTATCGCAATAGATAAACTTGCCTCCGTTTTTTTTGAAGTTCACCATGAACATCTCATCAACAGGTAATTGTTGCTCGGGTAGGTACGGATTACCGTCCTGGCTGCGTTCATCACCTGAAACATCATTTGCAGCGCCAAAAATTTTTTTAAAGAGACTCATACCTCTGATACCGGTTTTTTCCTAATATCTCAAAGATAAAAAATTCTTAATTCAATTTCGCAACTGAATTAAGAATTTTAGATTAATTTATTAAATTTTTGTTACGCTTCCGTAACCGTCTCAGTGCCATGTTTGTCGAATGGCCTCTTGCCAAAGATTCCCTCAAGGTCATCTTTAAATATTACTTCCTTGTCGATCAGGATGTCTGCCAGCCTTTCCAGCTTGTCCCTGTTCTCCTGCAATATCTGTATCGCCCTCTGGTACTGTGTCTCGATAAGCGTTGAAATCTCTTTGTCAATGATCTGCGCGGTATCTTCAGAATACGGCTTGGAGAAGCCATACTCATTCTGCCCTGATGAATCGTAATACGTTATGTTACCCAGCCTTTCGTTCAGTCCGTAGATGGTTACCATCGCACGGGCCTGTTTGGTTACTTTTTCAAGGTCGCTCAATGCACCGGTAGAGATCCTGTCGAATACTACTTTTTCAGCTGCACGGCCTCCCATGGTGGCACACATTTCGTCCAGCATCTGGTCGGGCCTTACAATCAGCCTTTCTTCAGGCAGGTACCATGCGGCACCCAGGCTCTGGCCACGTGGTACTATAGTTACCTTAATAAGTGGAGCGGCATGTTCCAGCATCCAGCTTACGGTAGCGTGTCCGGCTTCATGTATTGCAATGGCGCGTTTCTCTTCCGGAGATACGATCTTGTTCTTTTTTTCCAGACCTCCCACGATACGGTCTACCGCATCGAGGAAATCCTGCTTATCCACCGCCTTTTTATCGTTACGGGCAGCAATAAGCGCGGCTTCGTTACATACGTTGGCAATATCAGCACCGGAGAAGCCAGGTGTCTGCTTGGCAAGGAATTCGGTATCCAGGTCTTCCGCCTTTTTAATCGGTTTCAGGTGCACTTCGAATATCTCACGGCGCTCCCTGATGTCCGGAAGGTCTACATAGATCTGCCTGTCAAAACGTCCGGCACGCATTAGCGCTTTGTCCAGTACATCAGCACGGTTGGTAGCAGCAAGTACAATAACGTTCGTATTGGTTCCGAAACCATCCATCTCGGTAAGGAGCTGGTTCAGTGTATTTTCGCGTTCGTCGTTCGAGCCGGAGAAGTTGTTTTTTCCACGGGCACGTCCAACGGCATCAATCTCATCAATAAAGATAATGGCAGGGGATTTTTCTTTTGCCTGCTTGAAAAGGTCGCGTACCCTTGAAGCCCCAACACCTACAAACATTTCCACGAAGTCAGAGCCTGACAGTGAGAAGAATGGCACCTTAGCCTCACCCGCCACAGCTTTCGCTAATAAGGTCTTACCGGTTCCCGGAGGCCCGACAAGTAATGCTCCTTTTGGTATCTTACCACCAATGCTGGTATATTTTTCCGGGTTTCTAAGGAATTCCACGATCTCCTGTATTTCTTCTTTAGCACCTTCAAGACCCGCAACATCCTTAAATGTTACTTTAATATCATTCTTTTCGTCGAACAGCTTTGCTTTTGATTTACCGATATTGAAAATCTGTCCGCCGCCGCCGCCGGCACCACCGCCAGACATCCTGCGCATCATAAAGATCCACAGAGCTACCAGGATAAGGATAGGGAGGAGTGTAATAAGTATTTCGCCCCATACACCTTCAGACTCCACGGAAAAATCATTGATTTTGCCTTCTTCGCGCGCTTTGTTCAGTTTTTGGTCAAAAACTTCGTTTTTATCGCCAATTACTACACTATAGTGCGGGCCCTTGCTTTTATTGCCCAGCATATCTTCTTTCTGCACTTTCTCATGCTCCTTAAGCTTAAGGGCATCCGTCTTAAGGTAGATATCTGCAGTTGTTTTGCCCTGTACCACTCTTTCTACCTGCCCTGAATCAAGGAGTTTGTAGAAATTTGAGAGTGACGTTGGTCTGGGGTCGCTCCAGTTAGAACCGCCAACAGCATAGTTTATGGCAAGGAACATCAGGAGGATGCCGCCATATATGAGCCATGGGCTTATTTTGACCTTGTTTGGCCTGTTATCTTTTGACATGGATATGTTCGTTTATTAGTAGTTGTTCTGTATCGAAGTGATCTTTGCGTCTCCCCAAAGGCTTTCGATATTGTAGTATTCGCGGATGTGCTTCTGGAATACGTGTACCACAATGTTCACATAGTCCATAAGTACCCACTCGCCGTTTTCTGTACCTTCTACATGCCACGGCTTGTCTTTCAATGCTTTTGAAACTGTTTTCTGGACAGAGTGAACAATTGCGTTCACCTGCGTATTGGAAGTACCGTTACAGATTACGAAATAATCGCATACGGTGTTATCTATTTCCCGAAGGTCGAGAATATCTATATCATTGCCTTTTACTTCTTCTATCCCCTTGATGATATTGGCCAGCAGATCATCATTGCTTACATTTTTTTTCGCCATCTAAAATTTTATATATTTAGCAAAGTTACCATTTTTTGTATTTACTTTTGAACCTTAACATAAGATTAAAAAGAGAAATCCCTCATTATTTTGTATGGATATCATCAAACTCAATGCCATTCCCTCTACCAACGATTACCTTAAGGTATTGCTATCGGAAAGGCACGTTGAAAATTTCACTATAGTATCGGCAGAATACCAGACGGCAGGTAAAGGCCAGATGGGGTCAGTATGGACTGTGGAGGCGGGTAAGAACCTTACATTTAGTGTTTTAGTCCGTGACCTGCTGTTGGGTATCGATGAGATTTTTCACCTGAATGCCGCTGTGGCAGTGAGTATTGCAGAGGCTTTGGATGTCTTTGGCATAAAGGATGTCTGCATCAAATGGCCGAACGACATTTTGGCAGGGCATTACAAAATTGGCGGGGTACTTATCGAGAACAGCATTAAAAATAACGGTGAGATCTACTCCGTAATCGGTATTGGCCTAAATGTCAACCAAACTAATTTCGACGGACTTCCCAAAGCCTCATCCCTTGCTGTTGTAGCGGGGAAGCAATTCGATAAAGAAAGCCTGATGATCGCTATTGCTGAAAAGCTAAAACGCAATGTGTCGCGAATTCTCAACAAAGATACCGTCGCTCTATGGGACAGTTATCATAAAAAACTCTTTAAAAAAGGCCAGCCTATGCCCTTCGAAAAAGGCGGAAAACGCTTTATGGGTATCATCCGGGGCGTAGCCCACAATGGCAATCTGCATGTAGTACTTGAAGATGACAGTGTTGCGGAATTCGGATTAAAGGAAGTGGTGATGCTTTACTAGTCGCAGTCGCAGTTTATTATAAATGAAGTATTAAAGTTATAAAAAAATGGGCTTCAGGGAATTAATGGCTTACAAAATAGGTTTTTAATTACCGATGGAAATTTTCGAAATGTCAAAGTCTTAAATGAAAAGACGATTGAGAGAGCAAAATCATCAATTATATGGTGCATAACCCTGAAAAATTTGGGTGCAATGCATTAGTCCATATTGCACCCAGGTTGTATAAAGTTAGTTGCAGTTCTGAAAACTGTTACTGCAACTGAAACTAATTAATCCTCAAACTCCTCTTCATCTTCCTCTCCAAAATCGCTGAGAAGGAAATCCACAACGAGTTCTACGGTTTCGCCGTTGTCGTTCAGGCCCCAATAAGCCGGATAGTAGCCATCGCCCCAGCCGGAGGCGAACATAATAATGTTATTATCAGAATCTTTATCAGGGTGATGATCGTTCCAGTCTCCCAGTTCGCGCGAGAAATTATTTTTACCGGAATACGCCCTGAATTCTTCTGCCAGCACTTCGTCATAGTAATTCGATTCCGGCTTTCCTTCCTGTACGGAATCCATGCGGGCAATAAAGACAGGATTCGTTTCGGCATCCATAAAACAAGCTAATCCCGAATCAACTGGAAAACCGTAGAATTCATCTTCATTCAGGTCTTTTAGTTCTTCAGGAGTAATGTCTTCAGTTACGGCCAGCACCCATTTCGATGCTTCTTCGGGACGGAATTTAATCTTCGCATACGCCACCCTGTGGTGTGTTTTGTCAATCTCCGTCATATAAATGTGTACAGGATATTTATCGGGTTCAACAGTGCGGGCAAAAGGTTGCTGTTCTTCAGTAAAGAAGGGGTCTGCAACGATAATGCGTCCTGTTGGCAGGTTTACGTCGCCTATATGTATTTCTACCAGTTCCTGCGAGTTCATTTCATCGTCAAGGTCGTAAGGTAGTTCGAAGTCGTTAATGTCTTTCATGGTAATGGATTTGTTTCGGTTAAAATTACTGAAAACATCAATGCAGGAAGGTATTTTATATAATCTTTAACCGGGAAAATAGGATAAGCTGCTGAATTGTAATGCAAAGAAGCTAAGGCTCCCGGGCTATTGCTTTGCAATACTGGCCCACTGTCAAATCTAAACTAAAACAGCCTAAGTTTCGAAGTAATGCCGCTTTCGCTGATGGTAATAAGCCGATAGCCGAACGGCCCATTGTAAATAGCTATGGATGATGATTCCTTATTTACCTGGAAAGAGACCGCCGGGGTAATGTATTGGGTAATGTTGCCTTCTGTGCGGCTGTCGGGCATATGGTAATGGCCACAGAATACCGTCACGGGCTTTGCGCATTGCTGCAGGAGGCGGTTTATCGTATCACGTCCTTGAAGTGGGTAAATGCGGTCCATGCCTGTCTCAAACCCAAGAATAGGGTGGTGGACGAAAAGGACTATAGGCTTATCGGTTGCCAGTTTTTTTTCGAGCCAGGCCAGTTGTGCCGCGCTAAGCCTTGTTGCAGATGAATCGAGGTAAAGGTATTGGTAACCTTCATCTTCATGCGAATAGTACAGCTCTTTTTCGCCTTCGGACGGATGATGGAAATGTTTTACCGCTTCATCAAAATCATCATGGTTTCCCAAAAGTACTTTATAATCGGGGCAGGCTGTTTCAAGCCTTGAAAAAAACCATTTATATTCTGAAGATTCGGTTATATCCCCGCCAAACACAATGCTGTCTACACGCTGCCACGAAATGTCTTCCAATACAGTTTCGAGATTTTTTCGTGCATTTATGCCATAGGATGCCGGGGTGCTGTCACCCAGGTGGGTATCGGTCAGGAAAGCGATGCGTTTTGGCTTCATTGCCCGCCCGTTTTCGGATCCTCCAGCAACAATGGCTCTTTGTATTCCGGCAGTGTAAGGTCGGGATGCAGTGAAGGGAGCAGCTTGCGCACCATTTCGATGCTGTGCTCGGTAACATCCATAAAATACCAGTGTTCACCCTTGTCTTCGGAAACCGCGACCACCCGGGCGTACACTATAAGCTTGCCGGTCGGGATGCGCATTTCGATAATCTCAGTGAAGGCAGCCTGAAGCTCGCCTTCCGATTCATATATATTCTCAGGGCTGGTAAACGTAATGTTGAGGAAAGTAACACCTTCATTGGCAAACGCGTTAAAGCTGTCGGAAGTGTCAGCCAGCATTTTCTCCTTACCGCCCATCATCTTCACTACGGTGGGATGGGTATAGCCGAGAAATGCCACATAATCCTTATTGAGGAAGGCTTTTCCCATAGCGTTGGCCTGTGCGAGTATTACGCTGTCGAGCGCGCCATTGGCACTTTGTGACCAGGCGAGGGAGGAAAGTAGGAGTAAGGCTACAGCAAATATTTTTTTCATAACGATAGCGTAACATACTGATAAAAGTAACAAAAAAAGCCCTTCTATTGGTTATGAAGGGCTTAAAATTTATTCTTTGCTCTTTTTAGCGATTACAACTTGTGCATATTATTAGCCAGTGTCTCTATAAATTTAGTGATGGGTCCCTTAACCATCATGGCCATCATAGCGTTGAATTCGCCCTCAAATTGCAACTGTATTTCGCTGGAATTATCAGAAACGCTGTTAATGTTACCGGTAAGCGTGAACGGAAGCTTATCACTTGCCGCGCCCAGGATAATCTTGTTGGGTGCCTGTCTTTCCTTCATTTTCAGCTTAATTTCCGGCATGCCTTTCAGCGCGAAGATAAACGACTCTTCGCCGGTTACCTCAAATTTAGAAATGTTATCCGGCATTAGCTTTTCGAAGTTCTTCACATCGTTCAGCTGGTCGAATATATATTGTGCCGGTTTATCAACGGTTACTTTAGGACTTTCTAGGTTCATTATTTCAGATTTTAGATTTCAGGTTTCAGACGGAGCTTCACTCGGTCTCCAATAAAATTAGAATACAAAGTATCAGGAAAAATAATAATAACAGTTTCCGATGTAGTCTTTCAGGTTTGAGTAATCTGAAATCTACAATCTGAAATCTACAATTACTGCTCCCAGGTCGACGGGCTTACACGCCATTCCTTCAGGGTTTCGTATTCTTTTTCCGTAATATATTGCCTGGCGGTAGCTTCTTCAAGCAGGGTATCGTAGTTGCCAAGGGTGTTCAGTGTTACGTTTGCTTTCTTAAAGCTTTCGGCAGCTTCGTCAAACCCGTAGGTAAAAATAGCGACCATACCTTTTACGTTGGCGCCGGCTGCTTTCAGGGCTTCAACAGCCATTAGGCTGCTTTTTCCGGTAGATACAAGGTCTTCCACCACAACCACATTCTGGCCTTTTTGAAGAAAGCCTTCCACCTGGTTTTGCCTTCCGTGCTTTTTAGGCTCAGGCCTTACATATACAAATGGCAGCCCCATATATTCGGCTACAAGCATTCCGATGCCTATGGCACCCGTAGCTACCCCGGCAATAACATCGGGCTTGCCGAACTCCTTCTCAATGTGTTTGGCAAACTCCTCGCGGATGTAGTTGCGGATAGGCGGAAACGACAGCGTGATGCGGTTATCGCAATAGATAGGCGACTTCCATCCCGAAGCCCATGTAAAAGGATTTTTGGGATTTAATTTAATTGCGTTTATTTGTAAAAGCAACTCGGCTGTTTTTTTGGCAGTGTCTGTGTTGAAAATCATACTGCAAATGTATAAAGTTTTTGTAAACGATAAACCACTTTTTTTGACAAACAGAGTGGAAAAAGAGACCGATTTCCAGATGTTTTTACTGGAAAGCGTTGATATTGAACAACTGATAAAGAAGATGTTCAATAACAAGGTGCAGAAAGCATTTTTGTACTATCCCGATGAGAAAGAAACCCTTAAGAAGCTAAAGGAGAAGATTTCCGTGGCTAAAGCCGGCGGCGGATTGGTATACAATAAGAAGGGTGAGGTGCTTTTTATACTCCGCAATGGTAAATGGGACCTGCCCAAAGGAGGTATTGAGAAAGGCGAGGAAATCGAGGATACTGCGATGCGTGAAGTGGAGGAGGAGACCGGCGTAAGCGGACTTAAAATCGTTCAGAAGCTGCAAAAGACCTATCATATCTTTAAGCGGAATGGAAATTACAAGCTCAAAATAACGCATTGGTTCGAAATGAAAACAAACTTTTCGGGCGAGCTGGTCGGACAACTGGAAGAGGGTATCGAAAAAGTGGCATGGCTCGGCTCGGATGAAATTAAGGAAGCCCTCAAAAATTCATACGAGAATATAAAATTACTTTTCGAAAATGTAGAGGTTGAAAATTAAACCAAAGCAGAAAACCGGACTTAAATCCGACTGTTGGTTTTTGCAATTTCGAAATCCGGATATGAAAAAGCCTCTTTTTAGAAAATCGATTTTCTGAAAAGAGGCTTTGTGTTTTTCGGAGGGAAATATTATCGTTTTCTTTTTCGGTTTACCATATAATGCTCTACGGCATCGGCGGTGGTAAGCCAGTTGCGACCTTCTTTGTAGGCATCAATTTTGCCTTGCCTTGCCAACAGGCTTATGTACTCCTGCCCGTAAGGAAACCCGGGTTCCTCAACCAGTTTTGATATCTCGCGATAATCATGGCTACTGTCCGGCATCGCGGTGATATAGATATTCATGGTTCTTTCCAGCGACTGTATCATTAGCAGCATAAGCTTCTGGTAGTTGCCTTTATTGGCCTGGTTGAGGGCGTCGTAGTATTTTTTGCGGTCTGTTTTTAAAATGATGGCGGGAGGGAAACCCTTGCGCATCAACAATAAATTCATAGCAAGCCTTACGGTGCGCCCATTACCGTCAAAGAAGGGGTGAATCCATACAAATTTATGATGAAATACCGTGGCTAGCTCTATATCATTGAGGCTTAGTGGATTTTGGTTGATAAAATCTATAAGTTCATCAAAGTACCCTGTTACTTTCTGTGCGTTTGGCGGTACAAAATTGGCGCCTGCTATCCGTACACCGCCATTTCTCAGCCTTCCGGCAAAATCATCCTCAATGCTACGCAATACAAGCCCATGGAGGGAAAGAATGTCAATGCCTCGTAAAGTGTAGCTATCATCCACTAAATCATAAAGATAGTTGATGGCTTTTTCGTGGTTTTTAGCTTCAAAGTGTTCACGCAGCGACTTGCCTTTTATAGTGATGCCTTCCTGTAATACCATCTGGGTTTCCCTTAGGCTTAAGGTGTTGCCTTCTATACTGTTAGAATTGTAGGTCCATTCTATATTGAGGCTTTCGCGAATTTTTCGCAGTGCAGAATAGGGTAATGGCCTTCCTGCCGACAGCTCTTTATGCTTTTCATAAAGTCTGTCGAACTGCGGCATCAGCTCATCGCGGTATGTTATATCTATTTCCCACATAACCACAAAGGTACGAAATAATCTTCTTATTATCGGATGTCTTAAAAAAAATATCTATCCGATAGTAATAAAATTATTCTATAATCATTTCCCTGAGCTTTTCGCGATAGGCTTCCAGTACTTTAGCTTTGGATATAAAGCCATAGTAGCGTTCGTTTTTTAGTACGGGGAGGTAATCGGAATTGGCGGTTTCGAATTTCTCCATCACCATTTCAATGGAATCTTCCAGCGATACCGTTTCTTTTGGAGCTGATATCATTTCTTCCAGGGAGGTATACTTTATCTGGAAGGTATTAAATACAATGTGTCGGTTTTTGTTGAAATCAATCACCCCGAGCAGCCTTTGCCTTTCATCTACTACGGCAAAACTATCCTGCCCTGTACTGGACAGCAGGCCAACTACATCTTCGGTTTTTTGCGTAGGATGCAGGGTTTTAAGGTCTGTATCAACAACATCCAGAATATCGATGCCGGAGAGTATGTTTTTATCCTTATCGCTGGTAAATACATGCCCTTTGGCCGCCAGGTGTTTCACATCCATGGAATGTTTTTCGAACTGTTTCGATACGGCGAAACTAATAGATGAAACGATCATCAGCGGGACCATAAGGTTATAACCGCCGGTAATCTCACCGATTAGGAATATCGCTGTAAGCGGCGCGTGGAAAAGCCCGCTAAGGATACCTGCCATGCCTACGATCGTGAAATTCCCTACAGGTATATCTTTAGATAACCCAACGAGTCCAATGAATTTAGCCACAAAAAAACCAAGATACGATCCCACAAACAGGGAGGGCGCAAAGTTACCCCCGTTACCCCCGCTGGAGAGCGTAAGGCCCGTCGCGTAGGCTTTTACAAGCATAGTTGCCCCAACAAGGAGCAATATCACCCAGCCATTATCTTTAAACGGTTCCAGTAGGGTATTGTTTAGCAGTACTTCAGGGTTGGAGTTGGCAAGTGTCTTAATGCTTTCGTATCCTTCACCAAAAAGGGTAGGAAACAGGAATATCAGAATTGCCAGCGGTATAGCGCCATACAAAGCTTTCCGGTAGCCAGAGATCTTCAGCCTTGCGAAATGCGCTTCCACTTTCTGGAATGTACGGGCATGGTACAGCGATACAAATCCGGCCAGTATTCCCAATAGCACATAGTAAGGAATGTTATGATAATCGAATACCTGTTGCTGTTTAAACGACAGCAGTACCTCTTCATTCAGTACAACGGTCGATATAAGGGCTCCGGTAGCGGCAGAGATAATAATAGGAATAAACGCTGTAATAGTAACATCGGTGAGTACTACTTCGATAGCAAACAGCACCCCGGCAATTGGGGCATTGAACGCAGAGCCGATACCCGCGGCAACCCCGCAGGCGAGCAACAGTATACGGTCTTTTTTGGAGAGTTTATATTTCTGCGCAAAGTTAGATCCAAAGGCAGCCCCCGTTATGGTGATGGGCGACTCGAGTCCTGCAGATCCGCCGAGGCCAACGGTAAGTGAACTGGTAATGATCTGGGCGTACATCTGCTTGCGGGGCATGATACCGCCTTTTCTTGCCACGGCATAGAGTATGCGCGAGCTGCCTTTTTCTATTTTGCCATCGAGTACGTTTTTTATTACGAAAACAGTGAGCAGAATCCCCACAATAGGCAATATACTATTGATGTACGGCAGTTTCAGGTAACCGTTTATATAACTTGCAAAGAGAAATACATTGTGGGCAAATGCCTTTAGCACAATAACTGCCAGCGAAGTGGAAATTGCTACCAGTACGCATGACAGGTATATAAAGTGCCTTTCGAGCAACAGGCCTTTTAGTATAAAGAGCAGTGATTCAAGACGGCGCACCTGGTGTCTGGCAAACAACATAAATTTCGAAACGGCGCGTCGTGGCATTTAGTAAGGTTTTTTTGGAATAACGGCTAAGATACTCCATTAAAACAAAACAGAAAAGTACTTATAAATTTTTTAAGGCTTCGCGGGTGCTGAGGGGTTTCAGCTTTGCGATACTCACAAATTTTTTTACGGCTTCAGGGTTAGTCTTTCCATATTCACGAAGCGCCCAGCCTATAGCTTTTTGTATGAAGAATTCCTTCGATTCCCTGTGCTTTTCGCATTCGCTGAAAAGAATCGCGGCATCAGTATTTTTTTTATACCCAAGCTGGAAAAGTAGTGCCGCACGGTTGAGCCACATATTTTCAGAAGCCGAAAACCTTTCCACCACCTTTTCGGTTTCCTCAGGATATTGCGACAGGTAGCCGCCCAGCAGGTATTTCGAGACCGTATCTACACTGTCCCACCAGGAATGCGTTATGAGCAGTTTCTCAATCAGGCCGATATCTTCTTTCCGGAAGGCATTTTTCAATTCTTTTATCAATAATTCTATGGCGCTGTAATGGAATTCCCGGTGTGGCTTTGCATAAAGTTCCAAAGCTATTTTACGTGCCTCCTGCCTTACTTCCTCCTTATGGTTTTTGAGGCATTCTTTGTGCAGCCTGCGCCTCAATTCTGTTTTAATACCAAAGAAAGGGAAAAGGTTTTTCATATACTTCTCCATTGCCACAGCATCAGGTGAAGCATTTTCGGTATAAGATTGGCAAAGCTGTTTTACAAAATTCATCGAATCGTTTATTTACTCAGACTTTCCAGTTTTTCTGATGCCTGTGCCTGCATATCCTCAAAAAATTCCGTGAATTCCTGTTCGTATTCGGTATAAAATTCCTGTAATTCTTTAACCGATTTCCCCATTCCCGACCTGTGCTTGGTACGATGGTCCATCTGGCGCAAAATTTCCCCTATGCCTTCAATACAGGCATACATTACCAGCCAGTTGTGCTTTATCATATAAGGCATCATGCCACGGGTTTTTTCCGGCAGGATCTCATAATTGGATGTGAGTATCTTATAAAATCCGTCCGCGAAATCTTCCAAAGATTGGCTATGGTACCGGTTCCAGTTCTTTGCCAGGAAATGATCGTAATAGATGTCCATGATAACACCGGCGTAATGATGATAAGCTGAATGCAGCCGCTTGGTGCCCTGTCGAAATATCGGGTGGCTGTCGGTATAGGTATCGATAAAACGGTGCAGTACAATACCTTTTTGCACGTCGGGCGGGAACTGGTCGGGTTTCCCGTGGATGCCGTCTGCTATAAAATTGCCTGTTTTTACCAGGTCGTTATCACCTGAAAGGTATATGTGCGCTAGGAAATTCATACTCCTAAAATAGGGATAAGTTCTTAACCCGCAAAATATGGTTTATTAAATCTGCGGTAAATGTGAAACCCTTATATTTGCTATCACCAAAAAACCAGTTTAAAATGACATTAATTAAATCTATTTCAGGTATCCGCGGAACCATAGGCGGCAACACAGGCGACAATCTTACACCGGTAGATGCCGTAAAATTTGCTTCGGCCTACGGAACATGGCTTAAAGGCCATGCAGGCAAAGAAAAGCTGACGGTAGTAATTGGCCGTGACGCACGTATATCCGGACCGATGATACAAAATCTTGTGGTAAATACCCTTGTGGGCCTTGGGATAGACATTATAGATCTTGGCCTGAGCACAACACCTACTGTTGAGGTGGCGGTACCGCTTGAAAAAGCCGACGGGGGTATTATCCTTACCGCAAGCCATAACCCGAAACAATGGAATGCCCTGAAGCTTCTTAATGAGAAAGGGGAATTCCTGAGTGGTGCCGATGGCGCTAAAATATTAGAAATAGCAGAAAACGAAGCGTTTGATTTTGCCGATGTAGACAGCCTTGGTGAAATAACCGTGAACGATGCTTATATGGACATCCATATCGACGAGGTGCTAAACCTGCCGCTGGTAGATGCTGAAGCGGTGAAAAAAGCCGGATTTAAAGTGGTTGTAGATGGTGTAAACTCTTCCGGAGGCATCATTATTCCAAAACTACTTGAACAGATGGGTGTTGAGGTTGTAAAGCTCTATTGCGAGCCGAATGGCCATTTCCCTCACAACCCGGAACCGTTGAAGGAGCATCTTGGTGATATCTGTGAGCTTGTTGTGAAAGAAAAAGCACACTTTGGTATTGTGGTAGACCCGGATGTAGACCGCCTCGCATTTATATCTGAAGATGGTGAAATGTTTGGTGAAGAATATACGCTGGTTGCGGTTGCCGATTATGTACTCAGCAAAACGCCGGGTAATTCCGTAAGCAATATGTCATCTTCCCGTGCATTGAGCGACATCACCCAAAAACATGGCGGAAGCTACGAAGCCAGTGCCGTGGGCGAAGTGAATGTAGTGGAACTGATGAAGAAAAACAACGCCATAATTGGAGGTGAGGGCAACGGAGGGATCATTTACCCCGAGCTGCATTACGGTCGCGATTCACTCGTGGGTGTGGCATTATTCCTGACCTACCTTGCGGAGAAAAATGTAACGTCTGTGGCGGCATTGCGCGCATCATACCCGCAATACTACATGAGTAAGAACAAGATCGAGCTTACCCCGCAGATTGATGTAGATGCGATACTGGAGGGCATGGCCGCAAAATAT
>Ga0308157_10003283_pt1 | contig 23960 bp, 18 predicted proteins | sample PhyBR1_FD_201035 | JGI IMG/M metagenome (GOLD analysis project Ga0308157, IMG submission 201035) | Phyllosphere microbial communities from UC Gill Tract Community Farm, Albany, California, United States - DLSLB.R1 | ecosystem: Host-associated > Plants > Phyllosphere > Unclassified | place: USA...
GTGTGGTGATCCTGTGCGGCCGCTACGAAGCAGTGGACCAGCGCTTGCTCGACCGCATGGTCGATGAGGAAATCAGTCTTGGCGATTTCGTGCTGTCCGGCGGCGAGCTGCCGGCCATGGCCTTGATGGATGCGGTGATCCGCCTGATTCCCGGCGTGCTGAACACCGATGCCTCGGCGATTGAAGACAGCTTCTTCAACGGCTTGCTGGATTCGCCGCACTACACGCGGCCGGAAACGTATGAAGGTGTGGGCGTGCCGCCGGTTTTAATGGGCGGCAACCACGCCGAGATCGAAAAATGGCGTCGCCAGCGCATGCTGGAGGCGACCGCGCGCAAGCGACCGGATTTGCTTATCAAGGCGCGTGAGGCAGGACTGCTCACCAAGCACGATGAGCGATTTTTGGCGGGCCTTTAGGCCTGTCTGTTATAACCCCATCCTCTACTGGGCATCGAGTTTTACTCATAGCGCGCCAGCAAGATGGTTTATGGAGTCTCAAAATGAACGTGATTCAACAACTCGAGCAAGAAGAAATCGCTCGTCTGGGCAAAAACATTCCTGATTTTGCACCTGGCGATACCGTGGTAGTCAACGTGAACGTAGTCGAAGGCACCCGCAAGCGCGCCCAGGCTTACGAAGGCGTTGTTATCTCCCGTCGCAACCGTGGCCTGAACTCGAACTTCATCGTTCGCAAGATCTCGTCCGGCGAAGGCGTTGAGCGTACCTTCCAGCTGTACTCGCCACTGATCGCTTCGATCGAAGTGAAACGCCGTGGTGACGTACGTCGCGCCAAGCTGTACTACCTGCGTGATCGTTCCGGTAAATCGGCACGTATCAAGGAAAAACTGCCAAACCGTCGCCCAGCGGCGAAAGCAGCCGTTTAATTACGGTTGTGTTTGGAGAGGGCGCCCCGCAGGCGCCTGCAAAGGGCGCCACTGGCGCCCTTTTGTTTATCAAGGAGTAGCGCATGGCCCAGCCATCTTTCGATCCTCAGCAACTGCCGATAGAGGCGATCGCCGGTGAAGCCGCCGTTGCGCCGGAGCGCTTGGCGCCCGCGTGGCTGCGCAGCCGCTTCGCCACCCCGCCGGCATGGACGCCGGAAGGCAGCGAGCGCGCCTTGCCCGGCCGCGAAGACCGCGCGCCGACGCCGGCCTCGGTATTGATCCCGCTGGTGCAGCGCGCGCACGGCCTGACCATTTTGCTGACCCAGCGCACCGCCGACCTGACCGACCATCCGGGCCAGATCAGCTTTCCCGGCGGCCGCGCCGAATCCTACGATAAAGACGCGATCGACACCGCGCTGCGCGAATCCGAGGAAGAGATCGGCCTCGACCGGCGCCACGTGGAAATCATCGGTACTTTGCCGCACTACCTGACCGGCACCGGTTATTGCGTGACGCCAGTGGTGGGGCTGGTGCAGCCGCCGTTTGCGGTGACCGCCGATCCATCCGAGGTGGCCGCCATATTCGAGGTGCCGCTGGCTTTCCTGATGGATGGCATGCATCACCAGCGCCTGTCGGTGGACCTGGCGGGCAGCCGCCGCAGCTTTTATGCGATGCCGTATGAAGGTTATTACATCTGGGGCGCCACCGCCGGCATGCTGCGCAATCTGTTCCATTTCTTGCGTGCAGACTAAGAACTAGGCTATCGTATCGGGCATTAAGGCTATGCCTACGCAAAGGACGTTTAATGACATTTCTTTCCATCTTGTGCGCGCTGCTGATCGAGCAGATGAAACCGCTGCGCGCAGACAATCTGATTTATGCCGAGATCAAGAGCCTGGCATTGCGTATGGAGACCTGGTTTAACGCCGGCCATTCGACCCACGGCCGTCTCGGCTGGTTCCTGATGATGGCCATCCTGGTGGTCCCGACCGGCCTGATCTACTGGTTGCTCAAGTATTACAACTGGACGCTGGCGGCCTTCGCCTGGAACGTGCTGATCATCTATCTGACGCTGGGCTTCCGCCACTACAGTCACTACTTCACCTCGATTCAGCTGGCCTTGAACGCCGGCGACGAAACCGGCGCGCGCGCGCTGCTGGCCGAGTGGACCAAGCTCGACACGGTGGGCATGGATGTCTCGGAAGTCACCCGCATCGCGGTCGAGAAGTCGCTGATCACCACCCACCGCAATGTGTTCGGCGTGTTTTTCTGGTTCCTGATGCCGCTCGGCCCGGCCGGCGCGGTGATGTACCGGGTGTCCGAATACCTGGCGCGCGCCTGGACCGAACCCGAGCACATGCGCAACGAGCCGTTCGGCCAGTTCGCCGGGCGCGCCTTCTACTGGATCGACTGGATACCGGTGCGCCTGACCGCTGTGGCGTTTGCCGTGGTCGGCAACTTCGAGGACGCTATCTACGCCTGGCGCAACTTCGCTCACCGCTGGACCAACGAGGCGCTCGGCATCATCCTGTCGGCCGGCGGCGGCGCCATGGGCGTGCGCCTCGGCTCGCCGGCGGAAACCGCCGTCAAGGCGCAGGTGGTGGACGCCAACACGGTCGATATCGAACTGGAAGACGACGTCATGCCGGGCGAGGAACCGAATATCCGCGCGCTGCAAAGCACCGTCGGCCTGGTGTGGCGCGCACTGTTGTTGTGGATGCTGTTGTTGTTGCTGATCTCAAGCGCATGGTGGCTCGGCGCATCGCCTTAAAGAGTACAATAGCGGTATTGCTCTGGTGCAGGATATGGACTTTTCTGCACCAAAGTGGGAATTGGTAGGGAAAATGCATTACAGATCAATGGCTTACTTATTCAAGTCTTCTATAAGATATAATACGTAAGATCCTATCCTCCACGCACTCTTGTTACCAACAAGTACCAACGCAGAAGCAGCCGCGCCTATGTCCGTTCAAAAACCGGCAGAACAGCAAGATTCGTTCTTCATCCTTGGCCAAACCAGCAATGGCAGGCAGTTCCGTCCCAGCGACTGGGCTGAGCGCCTGTGCGGTGTGATGGCCTGCTTCAAGCCGGAGGGCGCGGGCCGCGGCCGTGACTCGCACCTGCAGTTCTCGCCGTATGTGACGCCGACCGTGGTGAATGGCGTCAAGTCGGTGGTGGTCAACGGCAAGCTGCGCGCGCTGGAGCCGATGGCGTATCACTTCGTGCTGTCCTTCGCCAAGGACAACGACCTGCAAGTGGTTGACGCCTGCCTGGTTCCCGAAAAGAATTAATTTTTACTTAAGTCTCTACCCACTGCGGCGCAGGGGGCGTATGCTGTGCGTTCCATCTTTTGATACGAGAGACCATGAACCACAGCCGCCTGAAAAACGTCGCTGCCGCCAGCCTGATGCTGTGTGGCCTGTCCTTTGTCGCCACTGGCTCTGCCTGGGCCGCCGCTGCCACCGCAGCACTGCCGGCCGGCGTGGTCAAGGGACCGTCGGTTGAGGGCATCACCGAATACCGCCTGCCGAACGGCCTGAAAGTGCTGCTGTTCCCGGACGCCTCCAAGCCGACTGTCACCGTCAACGTCACCTACCTGGTCGGCTCGCGCCACGAGAACTATGGTGAGACGGGCATGGCCCACTTGCTGGAACACCTGATGTTCAAGGGCTCGCCGAAGAACAAGAGCATTCCACAGGAATTCTCCAACCGTGGCATGGATTTCAACGGCACCACCTCCAACGACCGCACCAACTACTACGAAGTGTTCCAGGCCAGCCCGGACAACCTGAAGTGGGCGCTGGACATGGAGGCCGACCGCATGACCAGGTCCTTCATCGCGCGCAAGGACCTGGATTCGGAAATGACCGTGGTGCGCAACGAATACGAGAGCGGCGAGAACAGCCCGTTTGGCGTGCTGCTGAAGCGCATGCAGAGCGTGGCCTACGACTGGCATTCCTACGGCCGCTCGACCATCGGCAACCGCAGCGACATCGAGAACGTCAAGATCGACAACCTGCAGGCCTTCTACAAGACCTACTACCAGCCGGACAACGCGGTGCTGCTGGTGGCCGGCAAGTTCGATCCGGCGCAAACGCTGTCGTGGATCACCAAGTCCTTCGGTGCGATTCCAAAGCCGAAGCGCGCCTTGCCGCCTTTCTGGACGGTCGAGCCGACCCAGGATGGCGAGCGCAGCTTCACCGTGCGGCGCAAGGGCGATGTGCAGATCGTCGCACTGGGCTACAAGATTCCAGGTGCGCTGCAAGCGGACAGCGATGCGCTGAGCTTCATGTCGCAGATCCTCGGCGACGAGCCGACCGGCCGCCTGCACAAGCAGCTGGTGGAAAGCGGCAAGGCGGCGCAGGTGTTCAGCTTCGGCATGACCGGCTATGCGCCGGGCTTGCAGATCATCGGCGCGGTGGTCAAGGCTGGCCAGCCGCTGGAGCCGGTACGTGTGGCGTTGACCGAGGCGGTGGAAAGCTTCGCCAAGACGCCGCCGACCGAAGAAGAGATGGAACGCACGCGCCGCAACTTCGCCAACAGCATTGAGAAATCGCTCAACGATCCGCAGCAGGTGGGTGTGGCGCTGTCGGAAGAGATTTCGCTGGGCGACTGGCGCCTGCTATTCAAGGGCCGCGACCAGCTGCCTGAAATCACTTCGAAGCAGGTGGCCGATGCGGCCGCGCGCTACCTGAAGCGCGACAACCGCGTGGTGGGTGAATTCATCCCCGAGGATAACCCGCAGCGCGCCGAGATTCCCGCCGCGCCAGGCGTGGCCGAGGTGATGAAGGACTTCAAGGGCAAGGACAGCGTGCTGACTTCGGAGGTGTTCGACCCGAGCCAGGACAACATCAACGCCCGCACCGACATCAAAACCATCGGTGGTCTGAAAGTGGCGCTGCTGCCGAAGAAGAATCGTGGCGAGGCGGTGTCGGTCAATCTGTCGCTGCACTGGGGCGACGAGAAAAACCTGCTGAACAAATCGGTGGTGTCGGCCTTCGCCAACGAGATGCTGACGCGCGGCACCAGCAAGTACACGCGCGAGCAGTTGGCCGATGCCTTCTCCAAGCTGAAGATCAGCGGCAGCCCATATCAGTTCGACACCACCGGTCCTAATCTGGACGCGGCGCTGCGACTGGTGGCGCATGTGCTGAAGGACGCGACCTTCCCGCAGGCCGAGTTTGAGCAGCTGCGCCAGCAATGGATCGTCGGCCTCGAATATTCGCGCAGCGAACCGCAGGTGCTGGCGAATGAGGCGATGGAGCAGCACTTCAACCACTATCCAAAAGGCGACGTGCGCAACGCGCTGAGCACCGAAGAGCGCCTGGCTGAAGTCAAGGCGCTGAAGCTGGAAGACGTGGTTGCTTATCACCGCGAATTCTACGGCGCCAATCACGGCGAGCTTTCCGTCGTCGGCGATTTTGACAAGGCGGCGATCAGCAAGACTATCGATGACAGCTTCAGCGGCTGGAGCAGCAAGGTCTCGTATGCGCGCATCCTCAATACCAATGAGGACAAGCAGCCGCTGAACGTGGTGCTGAATGCGCCGGATAAGGAAAACGGCTTCTACATGGCGCGCATGAACCTGGATCTGAACGAAAATGATCCGGATTATCCGCTGCTGGACCTGGCCAACTACATGTTCGGCGGCGGCGCGATGAAGTCGCGCATGATGGACCGCATCCGCCAGAAGGACGGCCTGTCCTATGGCGGCGGCAGCGGCATCCACGCCGGCGAGCAGGATCGCGCGGGGCAGTTCGGCATGAGCGCCATCGCCGCGCCGCAGAACCTGAAGAAGCTGGAGGCGGCGATCCGTGAAGAACTGGAGCGCGCGCTGAAAGACGGCTTCACGCAAGCGGAGCTGGACGGTGCCAAGTCCGGCCTGTTGCAACAGCGTGTGCAGAACCGCTCCAAGGATAACGTGGTCGCCTCGGGCTGGACGCGCAACCTGTACAACAACCGCACCTACGCCTGGAGCAAGGACTACGAGACCAAGCTGAAAGCCGCGACGCTGGCCCAGGTCAACGCCGCCTTCCGCAAAGCGATCGACCCAGGCAAACTGTCGATCGCCGTCGCTGGCGACCAGGCCAAAGCCAACGCCCCGGCCCCTGCGGCCAAGCCCTGATGTCACAGCATGACCGGCCAGCGATGGCCGGTCATTATGCCGATGCTGTTTAAAACTTCGGCAGCCGATCCAGCGTGATCACGCGCGGATCGTTGTAGACCTTGCGCTTGTGGGCGTTGGTGTTGTGGTATTCGCCGGTCCAGAAGTTGTCCGGGCTCGTGACGCCAGCGGGGCCGGCGCCGTCGTTCCAGACCAGGAACCATAGCCACCATTCGCCATTGGCAGCGCTTTGTCCGGGATCGGGGATGTGGCTGGTTTCGGTCAGCGCGACAGGCTTGCCATGCTGCCGCGTTTTGCGATAGGCCTCGCTGTAATTGTTTTCATAGACGTCATAACCGGTGATGTCCACCACATCATCGCCTGGATACCAGCTCGGGTCCTGTCCATTCCATACCCAGATCAGATTGCGCAGGCCGTGTTGCTGCGTCAGGCGCTCGTGCATATGCCGCCATAGCGCGATGTAGCCTTCGCGCGAGGTGCCCCACCAGAACCAGCCGCCGGCCGCTTCGTGCAGCGGACGCCAGAGTACCGGCACGTTGGCATCCTGCAGGCGCTTGAGTTCCAGCGCGATGCGGTCGATCGCGGGATCGATGTCGCGGTAGTCGTTCACCGGCAGTTTGAAGGGCGTCTTCTTGCTGTAGAACGCTCCGTTCTGCATCCGCCAGTGCCAGTGAAAACTCACCAGTCCTCCCTTGCGCGACCATGCGATGGCTTCTTCGGTTTGCTGGCGGCCGTCGGCTTCGGTGGCGTCGTAGTAGTTCATGAAGTCGTAGCCCATCAGCGCCGGATATTTGCCGGTGTCGGCGTGTACGCGTGCGGCCATGTCGGTGCTGTCGCGCCAGGTCAGGTCGGCCTGGCCGGCGATGATGTTCTTGCCCCAGATGCCGAGCAGGTAGTCGTACACCGCCTGGGTGCTGGCGTTGCGGGGCGCGGCGTGGGCGCAACTGAAGGCGAATGCGAGGAGCAGGGCGAGGTATCTCATGGCTGCAATGTACCGCCGCGCGGCGTGGCGATCAATGGCCGGACCGCAGTTTAGCGTGTTGCGTGCACGTTTTGTGATTATGTACTATCATTAGTTACATGAGACGAGACAGCAAACTTTCTTCCATCCTGCACGTGCTGCTGCATATGGCGCACGGCGACAGGCCGTTCACTTCCGACGAGCTGGCCGGCTTCCTCGATACCAATCCGGTATTGGTGCGGCGCGTGCTGGCTGGCCTGCGCGAGCGTGGCTATGTCGGCTCCGACAAGGGCCACGGTGGCGGCTGGAGCATCACCTGCGACCTGCGCAAGGTGACGCTGCATGACATCTACGAGGCGGTCGGCTCGCCGACCGTGTTCGCGATGGGGAACCGTGTCGAGCAGCCGCAATGCCTGGTGGAGCGTGCCGTCAACGAGGCGCTGGGCAGCGCCTTCGATGAGGCTGAAGCCTTGCTGATCTCCCGGTTTAAACACGTGACACTGGCGGAACTGTCGGCCAGCTTCAATGCGCATCACAAGGGGGGCCACCATGAACACCGCTGAATTTGACGTGATTATTGTTGGCGGCAGCTATGCCGGTTTGTCGGCCGCGACGCAACTGGCACGCGCCCGCCGGCGCGTGCTGGTGATCGACGCCGGCCAGCGCCGCAACCGCTACGCCCAGCATTCGCATGGCTTCCTTGGACAGGATGGCCGCGAAGGTGCGGCGATTGCCGCCGAAGGGCGCGCGCAGTTGATGAAGTATCCAACGGTGCGATGGCAGGAGGGCGCGGCAACGCAGGCAATCCCGCACGATGGTGGCTTCCGCGTCACGCTGGCCGATGGCAGTGCGCATCATGCGCAGCGCCTGGTGCTGGCAACCGGCATGGCCGATGAATTGCCGCCGATTCCCGGTCTCGCGGAGCGCTGGGGCAGCAATGTGTTCCATTGCCCGTACTGCCACGGCTACGAACTGGATCAGGGCCGCATCGGCGTGCTGGCGACCAGCGCACATTCCTTCCATCACGCGATGATGCTGCCGGATTGGGGCACGGTGACGTTCTTCCTCAACGGCGTGTTCGAGCCCGATGCGGAACAACTGGCCAGGCTGGCAGCGCGCGGCGTCACCATCGAGCGCACGGGCGTGCGTGCGATCAGCGGAGCGGCGACGGTGGAATTGCAGGACGGACGCGCGCTGACACTGGACGGCCTGTTTGTACTGAGCCGCCTGCACAGCGCCAGCCCGCTGGCCGAAGCGCTGGGCTGCGAAATGGAGGAGGGGCCAATGGGCCGCTACGTCCGCACCGACATGATGAAGGCCACCAGCGTTCCCGGCGTCTATGCGGCTGGCGACGCCGCCCGCATGGCCGGCAGCGTGGCGTTTGCGGTGGCGGATGGCGCCATGGCGGGTGCGGCATCCCATCAATCGTTGGTGTTCGGACTGCCTGCATGAGCCAGCGCGACGACCGCAGCGCCGCATTCGGCCGCTATCAGATATTCCCGGAGCTGCGCGTGCTGCTGCGGGATGGCGAGAAGATCGACCTTGGCCAGCGTGCGTTTGATGTGCTGTGGATGCTGGTGAAAGCCAACGGCGCCGTGGTCAGCAAGGATGCGCTGATGGCGACGGTGTGGGGTGGCGCCATCGTCGAAGAAAACAATTTGCAGGCGCAGATGTCGGCCATCCGCAAGGCGCTGGGCACGGACCGCGACATGATTTCGACGGAATTCGGCAAAGGCTATGCCTTGTCGCTGGTGCGGCAGGAGCGCGCCGTGGCACCGCCTGATTTCCCGCATCCCGTGACGTCGCTGGTCGGCCGCGCCGGCGAGCTGGATGAGATCCAGCGCCTGGTCACGGAACGCCGTTTCGTGACGCTGACAGGCCCCGGCGGCATCGGCAAGACGCGCCTGGCCATCGAAGCCGGCCATCAACTGCGCGGCAGGTTTGCGGACGGCGTCTACATGGCGGAAATGGCGAAGATCGCCGAGAGCGACCTGGTGCCGGCCGCCATCGAGAACTGCATGCAGCTGTCGCGCGCTCAGTTGCGCAACAAGCGGCTGCTGCTGATCATCGATAATTGCGAGCATCTCGCCGGGCCGATCGCCGGGCAGGTGGAGGCGCTACTCAACAACGCGCCGGCCATGCATATCCTGGTGACAGCGCAGGAACCGCTGGATGCGGCGGGAGAACATGTCTACCGTCTGGCGCCGCTGTCGGTGCCGCCGGCCGATACCCAGTCTGCGGAAGCGGCGCTGGTACATGCGGCGGTGCGACTGTTCGTCGAGCGCGTGTCGGCCAGCATCCATCAATTCGTGCTGGATGATGCATTGGCGCGCGACGTCAGTGCGATCTGCCGCCAGCTTGACGGCATGCCGCTGGCGCTGGAACTGGCTGCCGCGCGCGTGCCGGTGCTGGGCATCGCCGGCGTACTGGCGGGCCTGAATGACAGGTTCAAGCTGCTGACCGCCGGCCGCCGCACCGCCTTGCCGCGCCAGCGCACGCTGCGCGCGACCGTCGACTGGAGCCATAACCTGCTCGATGACGAGGAGCGCCGCCTGTTCCGCCGCCTGTCGGTCTTCGCCAGCGGCTTCACCGCCGATGCCGCGCGCCACGTCGGCGCGCCTGAACATGCGGAAGCCTGGGACACCATTGATGTGCTGAGCAGCCTGGCCGCCAAATCGCTGCTGCAACCGGAACTGGGCGGCCCGGTGCCGCGTTACCGCTTCCTTGAGACGATCCGCGTCTACGCGCTGGAAAAGCTGGCCGACAGCGGTGAAGTAGAGGCGACGGCACAGCGTCACGCCGCGTTCTTCGCGCAGCTGGCGCGCCAGGCTTCCGACGACTGGCGCCTCAGCTACCAGGCCGATATCGATGATATCCGCGCCGCGCTGGACTGGGCGTTTTCCAGCGACGGCGACGAACAGACCGGGATCGACATTCTGACCCACTCCGCGCCGTTCTGGAACCAGCTGTCGCTGCACGGCGAGTGCCAGCGCTGGCTGACGCTGGTGCTGAACGGCGAAGGCCCGGCCATCGCGCCACGCCAGGAGATGGCGCTGCAAGCCTCGTATGGCACTTCGCTGGCCTGGGCGCGCGGCCCGGTCGATGAGACAGTCAAGGCCTGGACGCGCGCGCTGGATCTCGCCCATCAGCTGTCCGACCTGGAAACGCAGTTGCAGGCGCATTATGGCCTGTGGCTGTACAAGCTGCGCTGCGAGCGCTACGCCGAATCGCTGGCGCACGCGAACCAGCTGGCCGACCTGGCGGCGGGGGCTGCCGACCAGGAGGCATTCGTGGTCGGCCAGCGCCTTGCAGGCGTATCGCAACTGTTTATGGGGCAGCAGGATGAGTCGCTGTGGCAGATTGAAGCGTCCTTGCGCTGGTATGAACAAGGACGGTCGACGCAGGTGTCGCGCTTCGGCATGGACCAGTATGCGGCAGCGCTGACGTATTTCGCCCGCGTGCTGTGGTTCCAGGGACGCGAGGCGGAAGCGCTGGATGCCGCCGCAGCAGCAGCGGAGCGGGCGCGCGCCATCGACCATGCATGCTCGCTATGCTGCGCGCTGGCGGAAGGCTGGTGCCTGGTACATGCCTTGAACGGCGACGAGGAGGCGGTGGAGCAGGCCGCCGCCACGCTGGTGCGCACGGCAGCCAAGCATGGTCTGGGACTGTGGGAAAGCTACGGCGATACGTTTGAACGCTGGGTGGAAGCGCGCCGCAGCGGCGACCACGAAGGCGCCACCGCTATCCTTCAGCGCCTGATCCACTCAGGTGCGCCGCCGGGATTGAACAGCTAGCGCGATCAGCGCCAGCGTGATGCCCAGTGCGGAAACGCCGGTCCAGCCGAAGGCTTTCCACGCCAGCATGGCGCAGCCGGAACCGGTGGCGCCGCCGATGAACATGCCACCCATCAGGATCGCATTCAGGCGGCTGCGCATTTCAGGACGCAGCGCCTGGATGATGTGCTGATTCGATACCTGCGCGCTTTGCGCCCCGAAGTCCAGTATCAGGATGCCGACCACCAGGCCGGCCACCATGCCCCACACCCCCAGCAGCAGCCACGAGATCACCATCACAAAGCAGGCGAAGCCGATCACCACATGCGGGCCACGGCGGTCCGACACCTTGCCGGCGATCGGTGCAAACAGTACACCGGCGGCGCCGACAAGGCCGAACAGGCCGGCCGTCTGTGCGCTCAGATGATATTGCGCGTCGAGGTGCAGCGTCAGCGTGGTCCACAGCGCGCTGAAGGAGCCGAACACGCATGCCTGCACGATGGTTGCGCGGCGCAGCGCCGGTTCTTCGCGCCAGATGCTGAACAGGGACTTGATCAACGACGCATAGCTGTCCCGCGTCTTCGGCTGGTTGCGCGGCAGGATCTGCGCCAGGATGGCAGTCATCACCACGGCCATGCCGATGCCGAGCCAGAACATGGCGCGCCAGCCATAGCGCTCGCCAATCGCGCCAGCCAGTACGCGGCCCAGCAGGATGCCGCACAACAGGCCGCTCATCACGGTGCCGATGGTGGCGCCTCGGCGCTCCGGCGCCGACAGTTCGGCGGCGAAGGGCAGGATCTGTTGCGTCACACTGGTGACCACGCCCAGCACAATGGAGGCAGCCACCACCGACCATGCATTCGGCGCCAGCGCCACGCCGGCCAGTGCCACGGTCAATGCGCTGTACTGCGAAAGAATGAGACGCCGGCGCTCAATGCGATCGCCGAGCGGCACAAGAAACAGCAGGCCCAGCGCGTAGCCGAGCTGGGTAACGGTCGGCACGAAGCCGATGATGGATTCCTGGCCAGGGAAGGCCGCTTGCATAATCACCAGCAAGGGCTGGTTGTAGTAGATGTTGGCGACAGCGACGCCGCAGGCCATCGCCATCATCAGCGTCATGCCGAAGCTGATGGATGCGGGCATGGGCCGCATGCCCGCCATGGATTGTGAATGATTCAACTAGTTCTCCAGCTTGAACAAAGCGGGAGTGTGGGGCATGGCGGGCTAAAAGTCTTTGCCGTGGATTTTCAGAGGTCTGAAAGCACGGAGCGGTGATCGCGGAAGTTCAGCGCGCAGCGGCGCATGAAGTCGTCCAACGGGGCGACCAGGTCCGGACCGGCGGATGGCGGAATGTCGGGGAAGGAACCCATGCCGGCCAGCAGCGCGTACCATGACAGCACCGGGTAGTAGCGCTCGATGTCCTGGCGGCGGATTTCGTCGGCCAGGTCTTTGCCTTCGATCCAGGTCTGGTAGATGGACTTCAGCGAATCCGATACCGTGCCGAGATTTTCCGCGTTGGCGCGCCAGTACGGCGTGTCGGTGCGGCTGTTGATCTTGTAGTGGGTGACGATGTAGTCGCGGTGACCGTCGAAGTAAGCGTGGATCTGCTGGTTGTAGAGCGCTTGCGCCGGCTCGCTCATGTCGCCTTTTTCCAGGAACAGCAGGAAGATCGCGGCGGTCATCTGCGTCAGATACAGCGCGGTGGCTTCCAGCGGCTCAAGGAAGCCTTGCGACAGGCCGACCGCCAGCACGTTGCGGTTCCAGTGCCGGGTAACGCGGCCCAGTTGCATTTTCAGGTGTCGCGCCGGCGTGTCCGATGCCAGCAGGCCCAGTCTGGCGCGCAGTTCGTGTTCCGCCTCGTCGGCCGAGACGAAGGCGGAGCTGTAGACATAGCCGTTGCCATAGCGGTTGGTCAGCGGGATCTTCCACGCCCAGCCATGTTTCATGGCGGCGGAAACGGTCAGGGTGGGAATCTTCTCGCCGATCTCGCTCGGCATGGCGATGGCCGCATCGTTGAACAGATTGTCGGCATAGCTGACGAACGGTGTCTCCAGCGTTTTGCGGATCAGCAGTCCCTGGAAGCCGGAGCAGTCGATGAAGAAGTCGGCCGCCAGTTGTTCGCCCTCCTGCGTGGCGACGGCGGCGATGTCGCCGCGTTCATTGATGACGGCGTGTGTGACGTGGCAGCTCTTGTATTCCACGCCCAGCGCGACGGCGCGTCTGTGCAGGAACTGGCCGAGCAGCGCGGCGTCGAAGTGATAGCCGTAAGTGGTAAAGAAAGGGAAGTTCTCCGACGCTTTCGGCGCCAGACAGTCATCGCTCAGGCGCGACGACAGGAAGTAGCGGTTCGGGCTCGCGTCCACCGGCGTGCCGCGCTGGCGCGCATGGACATTGGCCATGTAGGTCGGCAGCGTCAGGTTGTCGACCATGGTGGCGAACGGATGGAAGTAGCTTTCGTAACCAGGCTTGGTTGACCAGCCGTCGAAGGCGATGCCGCTCTTGTAGGTAGCGTTACAGGCCGGCATCCACTCCGCTTCCTGGATGCCCAGGCTGTCGAAGTAGCGCTTTAGTGCAGGCGTCGAGCCTTCGCCGACGCCAATCACGCCGACGCTGGGCGATTCCACCACGGTGATGGCGATGCCTTGTTTGATCAGCGCGTCAGCGTACATCAGCGCCGTCATCCAGCCGGCGGTGCCGCCGCCGACAATGAGAATTTTCTTCATGATCTCGGGAATAAAAAAACGGGGCGCCAGGGCCCCGTTTCAGCTACGGCTTAGTATTTGCCGTGCAGCGTCAGGTAGACCTGACGACCATTTTTGTACAGCGAACCTGGCAGGTCCATGATGCCGCCATTATGGATGATCGAACGCACCAGCGGATTGTTCAGATCCTTGCCGTCCAGCGTCACGCTGTAGTTCTCGTTGATCTGGTAAGCCAGCGAAGCGGACAGCGTGCCGATCGATTGCTGGAAGGCGGCGCTGTTACGGCTGGTGCCGTTCAGGAAGCCCGAACGCCAGCTGTAGGTCACGCGTGCGCTCAACTTGTCCTGCTCGTAGAACAGGCCGACGTTGTAGGCGTTCTTCGAGGTGCCGATCAGCGTGCAGTCCGGGTAGTTCAGATTGCCGCATGGCGAACCAGGCGCCTTGCCGGTTTCCTTGCCCAGCGTGTAGGTGTAGTTGGCGTTGACGCCGAAGCCTTTCGGCAGCTCCTGCACATACGAGAACTCCAGGCCCTTGACTTCGGCTGTGGTGTTGACCGGCGTGCTGACCTGGTACACCGTGTTCTTCTTCTCCAGCTGGTTGTAGAAGGTGGCGGTGCTGGAACCGTAGGTCACGTAGCCGTCCAGCGACGAGTAGAAGGCGCCGGCCGACAGCAGCGATTTCGGCGCGAAGTACCACTCCAGGCCCAGCTCGAAGTTGTTGGCGCGGATAGGACGCAGGTTAGGATTGCCGACGTTGCCGGTACCCTGAACGTCGCGCAGGTCGACGCCGGCCATCATGCCCAGTTCAGGACGTGCCATGGTGCGGCTGGTGCCGAAGCGCGCCACCAGATCCTTGTGCAGGTCGAGGCGGAAGTTCGCGCTCGGCAGGAAGTCCAGGTAGCTGTTGGAGTAGCGTTTGCCTTCGAAGCCGCCCGATGGACCGATCTCGTAGCGGTTCACTTCTTCGGTGGTGTGCACCACGCGCACGCCGAAGTTACCCGACAGGCTTTCGGTGCCGAAGTTCGCCATCAGGAATACCGACTGGGTTGGCTCCTTGATGACGAATTCATTCTGGCGCAGATTGCCCGCGTAGTTGCCGTACTTCGACAGCCAGCCGTTGACAGCATCCTGCGAGAAGGTCCAGTAGCCAGCACCGTTGGCGCCGATATCCTTGAAGTCATCCGGGAAGGCGGTCAGGCCGGACATCGGCAGGTTGGCCACCGAATCCAGGCCTGGCAGCGCGTTGATGCCGATCGCGGTCAGGTCACGCTTGTGTTCCGCCACGCGCGCGCCGAATTCCAGACTGCTGACGGCGCCCCAGTCGGTGCGCAGGTTGCCGCTCAATTCACCGTAGGTTTCCTTGTCGTTCGCGGTGACGTGCGAGCCGTAGGTGTAAGGCGTGGCCTGGTTGCCGCCGATCGAGAACTTGTCTGCGCCAGGGATGTTGTAGATGACTGGCGAGCCGGAGTCCTTGATGGTGTAGCTGCCGCCGGTCCATGGCATCCACACGCCCAGCGCGCCGCTGACGGTGTTGCCGACGCCTTTGGTGGTGCCGATGCGGCCCTTCATGGTCAGCAATTCGTTGACGCGCCATTTGGCGTCGATATCGAAGAAGCGGGATTTGCTTTCCGCCACCGGACGGCTGAACTCTTCCTGCACGGCGCTGGACATGGTGGCGCAGGCGGTACAGCCGGCTGGCACGGTGCCGGTCAGCTGGGTGATCACGCCGTTGCTCAAGGTGCCGCTGGCGCCATTGGCGGGGAAGTTGGTAGTGGCCCACGACGGTGCCAGGAAGCGGCCCAGCGACGACATGAAGTTGTGATTGATGTTCGGTGCGTCCAGGTGCGAGCTGAAGGCGGTGACGTCGATCATCAGGTCGCGGTTAGGCTTGAACTGCACGTCGATCAGGCCGCCCTTGCGGGTGCGTTCCTGCTCGAACCACGCGGTGCCGCCCAGGTAGTTGGCCATGGCACCTGCCGCGCCAGGGATGGCGTTGGCGGCCGGGCTGCCGGCTTCCACGCGGTCATACCAGATCTGGTTTTCCTGGCCGACGCGGCTCAACTTGCGCTTCTGGTGGAAGCCCTGCACCAGCACGCCCAGCGTGCCTTCGTCGTTCTTCCAGGCGACCATGCCGCTCAACTGCGGATCGGTTTCGCCGGCGTTGGACGAGTAGACGCCGCCCAGGCTCACTTGTGCGTTGAAGGTTTTCTTGAAGTCCAGCGGCTTGCGGGTTTCGATATCCACCACGCCTTCGGCGCCGCCTTCCAGCAGGCTGGCTTGCGAACCTTTGTGCACGGTCACGCGGCCGATCAGTTCAGAAGGGAATAGCGAGAAGCTGACGCTGCGGCCACCGCCGATGATGTTGTCGGCGAACCAGTCACCACTCGATACGGTGTGGCCGTTGAGGGTGGTCAGCGTCAGGCCGAACGGCGTGCCGCGCAATGCCACGCGGTCGTTCTCGCCGAACGAGCCTTCGCCGCCGCCTGCTGCCGCCACGCTGACGCCTGGCAGGCGTTGCAGCGAGTCGGCGACGTTCTTGTCCGGCATCTTGCCGACGTCTTCTGCGGTGATGACTTCCACCAGCGTGTCGGAGTTGCGCTTCTGGTTCAAGGATTGTTGAAGCGAGGCGCGGATGCCGGTGACGACCACTTCCTGTGGCGCCTCCTGCGCTTGCTGCGCCTGGGCTGACATGGCCGCGCCCATGATCATCAGACCGACTGCTGTGGCGATAGGTGTCAGTTTGGACTGTTTCGTGTTATTCGAATGGTGATACATATTCCCTCCCGTTGATGAAGGCTCCGCCGAGCCCCTGATTGTTGATGTGTCGTCTTTGTTTCTTTTTAAATCATCTCAAAACCAATCCAACGCCAATATACTCGCGTTTTAATACCAGATCACTACCACTTTAAAATTCTTTTTTGTTATGTTGTATGCAGCATACAAAGTGAGGTTCTGACAACGTCCTAATACCGGATCGTCAGTGGTATGGAAAACCGCTGTGCGCGTTTGCAACAGAAAGAAAGCCTTTGGCTATAAGGGTTTTTTTCGATGAAAGGAATTTATTTGGATGCGCGGCGGGGAAGATGGTGGAGCGCTGGTATTTTGTTGGTATTATCGTCGAACAATGTCACCGTGGAGCGAACCGATGAGCTTACTGGTACACATCCGACAGCACCTCAATGAGACCAGTAACCTGCCGCTCTACCAGCGCCTGCAACGTGCCTTGCGCCTGGCGATCGAACAGCATTTGCTGAAGCCGGAGGATGCCTTGCCGGCCGAGCGCCAGCTGGCGGCGGACCTGGAGATGTCGCGCATCACGGTGCGCAAGGCGATCGATGGCCTGGTCAGCGAGGGCGTGCTGGTGCGCCGTCCCGGCTCCGGCAATTTCATCAACACCCGCATCGAAAAGAACTTCGCCAAACTGACCTCGTTTTCCGAAGACATGCGGGCGCGCGGCCGCACGCCGCGCAGCGTTTGGCTGAAGCGCTCTGAGGGCACGGTGACGCCGGACGAGGCGATGCGCTTGCGGCTCAGTCCCGGCTCCAGGGTGTACCGCTTCAACCGCATGCGTTACGCCGACGATGTGCCGATGTGCCTGGAGTACGCGACCATCGTCGCCTCCTGCCTGCCGTCGCTGGAAGCGGTGGATGTGTCGATGTACGACGCGCTGGAAAAAACCGGCAACCGCCCGGTACGCGCCTTGCAGCGCCTGTCGGCGCTGTTGCTGAATGCGGAACAGGCGACGCTGTTGCAGGCGAAGGAAGGCGATGCCGGCCTGGCTGTGGAGCGTCTTGGTTTTTTGCGCGACGGGCGCGCGGTGGAGTTTTGCCGCTCGTACTTCCGTGGCGATATGTATGACTTTGTGGCGGAGCTCAATGCGAACTAAATTAATTCCCCTGGCCGTGGCCGCAGCCATGGCAAGCACGATGGCGCCGGCGATGGCGGCAGAAGTGATTGGCTACTATCCGGGCTGGAAGCACCAGTCCTATCCGGTGTCGCAGGTGGACGCCAGCAAGCTGACCATGGCGCTGTATGCGTTTGCGGACCTGTGCTGGGACGGCAGGCATGGCAACGCTGATCCGTCGGTCAACGATGTGGCGCCGTGCCAGGATGCGCGCAACGGCGCGCTGGCGTGGCGCAATGAGGCGGAGGACAGCGCCAACCTGCGCGCGCTGGTGGCGCTGAAGAAGGACAATCCGCAATTCAAGGTGGTGCTGTCGGTGGGCGGGTGGGACTGGTCGAACCGATTCTCGAATGTGGCGGCATCGCTGGAGGCGCGCGCCAACTTCATCGCTTCGTCGCTGGCTGTGATGCGCCGGCATGGGCTGGATGGCGTGGACCTGGACTGGGAATATCCGGGCGAAGCCGGTGTGCCTTGCGTGAAAGGCGAGGTATGTGCGCGGCCGGAGGACCGGCAGAACTTCATCACCTGGGCGCGCGAGCTGCGCGCCGCCTACGATGCGGCGGGCAAGCAGGATGGCAAGCATTACCGCATCACCATCGCCGCCGGCGCCAATGGCAATTACGTTGGCGATGGCGTGTGGCTGAAGCAGCTGGCCATGCACCTGGACTGGATCAATATCATGGCGTATGACTATCACTCGCCGTGGGCCGGCAAGAACACCGCCCATCATGCGCCGCTGTTTGCCGATCCCAAGGATCCGATCTCGGCGGATGGCGGCCATGCGGCGCGCTCGGTGCAGCGCTACCTGGAAGCTGGCGTTGCGAAGGACAAGCTGGTGCTGGGCGTGCCGTTCTACGGTTACGGCTGGAAGGGCTGCGCAGCGGGGCCGCACGGCGATGGCCAGTATCAGGCTTGCCAGGGCGGCGTGACGGATGGCGTCAACGGCGGCAATTCCTATGGCTACGGCATGCTGCTGCAACGTGGTGACAGCTACCAGCGTTACCGCAATGCGTCGGCGCGCGTGCCGTATATGTACAGCGCGGCGGAGCAGGTGTGGATTTCGTATGAAGATCCGGTATCGCTGAAGGAGAAGGCTGCGTATATCAAGCAGCAGGGATTGCGCGGCGCGATGTTCTGGGAGCTGAGCGCGGACGGTAAAGGACAGCTTCTGAATACGCTGTCGGATGCCATGAAGTAAAAAAAAGCCAGCCCGAAGGCTGGCTTTTGGTATGGCGAGGATTACTGCTTCTCGCCCGCAGCGATCTTCGGTGCGGTCTGGTAGTTGATCCAGTAACGGGCCAGGTCGGCGCGTGGATCGGCACCTGCCGCCAGTGGGGTCAGCGTGGCGATCGATTCATCCTTCTTGCCGGCGATGGCTTGAGCGTAGCCCAGGCGCAGCTTCGCATCTTCAGGATTCTTCGATACGCCTTTGGCGATACCTTGCTTCATCAGATCGATACCCTTGTCGTACTGGCCCAGGGTCACGTAGTTGTAGCCCAGGTTGACCAGGCCGACGCCGTCTTTCGACTTCTGTGCGGCAGGGATGCCGGCGTCGATGTTTTTCGCATCGTCAGCGGCGCCCTTGTTGGCGCTGGTGCGCATTTTTTCGATCTGCGCCTTGTATTGGCCGGCTGGCACAACGCCATTCGGATAGGCTTTTTCCAGTGCGATCTTGGCTTCGGTGAAGAAGCCGCCCAGCGTTGCCAGTTCGGCCTGTTCGACGTAGTCGTCGGTTTCCATGCGGCCTGGCACGGTCACGGCTTTCAGGCGCACCAGATCCAGGTCCAGGCGGTTGTTGTAGGTCTTCTTGCCACGGGTGCGGCTCAGCAGGTCGTTCCAGTAGTCTTCGGTCGGGTAGTAGCGGGTCAGCTCTTCCACGGCCCTCAGATAGGTGTCCGGTTCCTTGTTTTTCACGCCGACGTTGGCCAGCACCAGGATGGTGTCTTTGGCGGGCGCGGTGTTGGCTGCCTTGGCGGCATCGATATCCTTGATGGCTTCGGCCTTGGCGGTGGCGAAGTCGTTTTTCAGGAAGTAGGCGCGCAGCGCGAATGGACGGAACTTGGCGGTGTCGCCGGTTTCTTTGCCGTAGCGGTCGAACCATTCGATCGCCTTGTCGAAGTTTTTCAGGCCGCTGTAGTAGATGTTGGCGGTGGCTTCGATGAAGCGCGCGCGTTCTTCTGGCTTCAGCTGGTCCGACGAGATGATCGCTTCCAGCGCCTTGACGCTGGCTTCGTTATTGTCCTGCGCTTGCGCCAGTTGCAGGCGCATGCGGTTCAGGATGAAGGCTTCGTACGGCGTGACGTTGGGCAGTGCTGCCGCCTGGTCGATACGGCTCTGGAATTCGGCGTAGTTCTTGGCGTCGATCAGCGGCTTGGTTTGCGCCGGGTCGATCAGTTTGTACATATCAGGACGAACGGTGTTCGCTGGCTGCTCAGGCGCCTTCTTTTCTTCCGCAGCGTGTACCGGGGCCAGGCCCATGACGGCCGGTGCGGCGTTCAGGCCAATGGCGGCCAGGAGCAGGCTAATACGAGCAAGACGTTTATGGGACATGGTTATCCTTCAATCAAACAATAGGGGATGTAAACCCGCGTATTGTTACACAAAACCGGGCAGAATTCCGAATTCAACCGTGTTGCGGTGCGCCATGCGGCGGTGCTGCTTCTTCCTCTTGCGGCTGCGGCCGCGCGGTCATCGGAATCAGCTGCGACAGCACCGCCACCGGAATCGCGCAAATCATTACCCAGATGAAGAAGTGCTGGTAGCCGAGGGCGATCTGGATGTCGCCGCTGGGTAGCTTGAACAGCACATTCCCAAGCTGCATGATGCCGGTGGCGAAGGCATAGTGCGCGGTCTGGTATTTGCCTGGCGCGACCACCTGCATCATGTACAGAATCAGGCCAACGAAGCCGAAACCGTAGCCGAACATCTCGGCGCTGAGCGCGGCGCCGATGATGCTCATGTCCGTCGGCTGAAAATAGGATAGCAAGTAAAAGGCGATGTTCGGCAGGTTGACCGCGAGGATCAGCCACAAGATGGCGCGCTTGAGACCCAGCCTCGAGGTGAAGTAGCCGCCGGCGATGGAGCCGACCAGGAAGGCTACAGTGCCGACGGTGCCATACACCGCGCCAACTGCGTCGGTGGTCAGCCCAAGGCCACCGAGATGGCGCGCATCGCGCAGGAACAGCGGACCGATCTGCTGCACCTGCGCCTCGCCGGCACGGAACAGGATGATGAACACGATTGCTACCCAGATGCCAGGCTTCCTGAGAAATTCAACGATCACTTCACGCAGTGTGCGGGCGATGGCGGCGGCGTTGGTGTCGGCGCTGACGGTGTTCTTTGCCAGCGGTAGCGCCCAGCTGTTGTACAGGCCCAGTGCCACCATCATGGCGCCGAGGATGCAGAAGCAGATGGTCCACGCAGGCACCACGCCCAGCGTCTTTTCGAAGTGGCCTGCTAGTACCAGCAGGGCGCCGGTGGTGAAGAACTTGGCGGCGTTGAAGAAAGTCCCGGTCCAGCCGGCGTATTTGGCCTGTTCTTTTTCATCGAGGCTGGTGATGTACAAGCCGTCGCACGCGATGTCGTGGGTGGCGGCGGCGATGCCGACTAACGCCAGCATCGCCAGGCTGGCGGCGAACCAGAACGGCATCTGAAGCGCCAGCGCCACGCCGCCCAGGCACAAGCCGCCGAATATCTGGAAGAAGGTAACTACCAGTTTTTTGCTGCTGACCAGTTCGAGGAAGGGACTCCAAAAGGGCTTGAACGCCCAAGCCAAGCCGATCAGCGCGGTCCAGCGACTCAGCTCATCGTTGGGCACGCCCATACTCTTCATCATCTGCCCGGCGACGATGGCTACCGCGAAAAAAGGCAGGCCCTGCGCGAGATAAAGGCTGGGGACCCAGAACTTCGGATTGCGAACTTGCTCTTTCATGCGACTCATCTCCACCAGCATGGGCTCCCGTCTGCGCGGGAGTGACGGTTATTGTTCGAAGCCTGGCACCGGCGCTTTGCCGCTGACTTGCAGTTCACCCGACAGCCAGGCGTTGACGGCGTCCAGCGCCGGCCTGGCGAAGCCGTAGGTCAGCAGCGCCGGCGCCTGGATGTCCAGCGCCTGATATGGATTCCACAGCGCCAGGTGCAGGTCCGGCTGCCAGGTTGCGCGCGCATGCTCGCCGTAGCGCAGGCGCGAGGTGGAGGCCAGCATGGTGTAGCGGCCGTCCTGCGGCAGCGCGCTCCAGTCGAAGCTGTCGGCGTCGGCGAAAGTGAGCAGCTCGACGTCGTACAGCTGGCGCAGCGACTCGGCCACCACGGCGGCCGGTACGCCAGCTTCCGACACGCCATCGCTGACCACGTCCTGGCGCGCGATCAGGCGCACCTTGGCGCCGGCAGCAGGGCGTTGCGGTGCTTTGCCATCAATGCTGTAGGCGGTCAGGCTGCGGCGCCAGCCTTCAGCCATGATCTCGCGGTCTGCCGCATCTTCTTTGTACGAGCGCGGCTTGCATGGGTAAGCCTTGGCCAGCGACGACAGGCGCGCCAGGCGCGTATCGATATCGGCTTGCGACAATTCGCCCGAGGCGATGGCGGCGGCGATGGCATTCAGCGTTTCGTTCTGCGTTTCGGTGGTGCCCAGCGCCATCACCATGTCGGCGCCAGCGGTCAGTGCGCGCACGGCGGCGTTGCCGACGCCATAGCGGCCGGCGATGGCGTGCATGTCCATGCCGTCGGTGATAATGATTCCCTGGTACTGCCATTCCTCACGCAGCAGGTCGTGCAGGATGCGGCGCGACATGGTGGCCGGATTCTCGGCATCTAGCGTTGGATAGGCAATGTGCGCGGTCATCATCGCCGGTGCTGCTGCGGAAGCGATGCGGAACGGCGCCAGCTCCAGGCGGTCCAGTTCTTCCACCGGCTTGTTCACGGTCGGCAGGTCGCGGTGCGAATCGACGTTGGTGTCGCCGTGGCCGGGGAAATGCTTGACGCAGCAGGCCACGCCTTCCGCATGGCTGCCGGCCATCCACGCCATTGCCAGTTCGGCGGCGCGCTGCGGTTCGGCGCCAAAGGAACGCTCGGCGATCACCGGATTGTGCGGATTGTTATTCAGGTCCAGCACCGGCGCGAAATTCCAGTTGAAGCCCAGCGACTTGACTGCGCGCGCCACAGCGGCACCGGTGCGCCAGGCCAGGTCGGTGTCGTTGGCCGCGCCCAGGCCCATCGCTGCTGGCGGCGCCGGCACCCAGGTCGAGCGCACCACGGCGCCGCCTTCCTGGTCGATGGCGATCAGCGCGTCCGGACCCATGACGGCGCGCAGGTCGGCGGTGAGCTTGGCCAGTTGTTCGGAGTCCGTCATATTCCCACGGAACAGGCAGACGGCGCGAATGCCGTTCGCCTTCAGGTGCGCGGCGGTGGCTTCATCCAGCACCGTTCCGGGGAAGCGGATCATGATCAGCTGGCCGGCGATTTTTCTCAGGTCGTCGTTCTGCATGTCAGTTGGTCTTGGTGACTTTGCTCAGGTGGCGCGGCTGGTCCGGGTCCATGCCACGCGCGGCGGACAGCTCGGCGGCCATCTTGTAGAACGCCTGGATGGCAACGATAGGATCGAGGTCCGGCGTGGCGGCGACCGGCAAGGTCAGATCGCGTTCGGCGACATCAGCCGGCGCGGCCAGCAGCACGCGCGCGCCACGGCCGCGCATCTCGGTCGCCAGCGCCAGCAGGCTGGCCTGGGTTGCGCCGCGCGTGGCGAAGATCACCAGCGGATAGCCTTCTTCGATCAGCGCCATCGGGCCGTGCTTGATCTCGGCGCCACTGAAGGCTTCCGCCTGCAAGGCCGAAGTCTCCTTGAATTTCAGCGACGCTTCCAAAGCGACCGGGAAGCTGATGCCACGCCCGACCACCATGATGTTGCGGGCCGGCGTCAGCACCTCGACAGCTTTCGACCAGTCTTCGGTGGTGGCGGCGCGCAGCGACTCAGGCAGCGCCTCCAGGCCGGCCAGCAGTTCTGGATCGTTCTGCCATGCGGCCACCAGGCGTGCGCTGGCCACCAGGCTGGTGATGAAGCTCTTGGTCGCGGCCACGCTCTGCTCTTTGCCGGCGCGCAGCGGCATCGCGTATTCGGCGGCATGCGCCAGCGGCGAATCGATATCGTTGACCAGCGCGATGGTGGTGGCGCCGCCGTCGCGGAAGTATTTGATCGGCTCGACCACGTCCGGGCTCTGGCCGGATTGCGAGATCGAGATGGCCAGCGTGTCGCGCGTGATCAGCGGTGATTTGTTCAGCGTCACCAGCGACATCGGCAGCGACGCCACCACGCGGCCCAGGCGCGCCATGATCAGGTAGGCGGCGTAGGCGCAGGCGTGGTCCGAACTGCCGCGCGCGATGGTCAGCGCGGTGGAGAAGGAAGTGCTCCTCAATTTGCGGCCCAGTTCCGCGTACTGCTCGCCGTCGTTGGCCAGTTGCAGGGCGACGCAATCAGCGGCGGACAGGGCTTCTTTCAACATCATTGAGGTCACAACAGTTCTCCTTCGATATAGACGGCTTTGAGATTCAGGTCACGGTCGAGCACCACGAAGTCGGCGAACGCGCCGGGAGCCAGGCGGCCCCGCTCGGAGAGGCCGAG
>Ga0308157_10003284_pt1 | contig 23953 bp, 23 predicted proteins | sample PhyBR1_FD_201035 | JGI IMG/M metagenome (GOLD analysis project Ga0308157, IMG submission 201035) | Phyllosphere microbial communities from UC Gill Tract Community Farm, Albany, California, United States - DLSLB.R1 | ecosystem: Host-associated > Plants > Phyllosphere > Unclassified | place: USA...
ATTGGTGGCCAGACCCACGATCTGCGTCTGGGCCAGCGCCGCGTCAAGGCGCGCCAGCGCCTGCTCGCGGTTGTCGCCGCGCACGATCAGCTTGGCGATCATCGAGTCGTAGAACGGGCTGATTGCATCGCCTTCGCGCACACCGTCGTCAATGCGCACGTCGGCGACGCTGAAGCTGCTTGCGACCGGCTTGCGGTAGACATGCAGCGTGCCCGTGGCGGGCAGGAACTGGTTGTCGGGGTTCTCGGCGCAGATGCGCGCCTCGATCGCATGGCCGATGATGCGCAGCTCGTCCTGGCGCTTGGGCAGGGGCTCGCCGCTGGCCACGCGCAGCTGCCACTCGACCAGGTCTTCGCCGGTGATGGCTTCTGTGACCGGATGCTCGACCTGCAGCCGGGTGTTCATCTCCATGAAGAAGAAGTCCATCGCGCCGCCGCCCTGCTGCTCGACGATGAATTCCACCGTACCCGCGCCCACGTAGTTGACGGCGCGCGCCGCGGCCACCGCGGCTGCGCCCATCTGGCTGCGCAGCGCCTCGGTCATGCCCGGGGCAGGCGCCTCTTCAAGCACTTTCTGGTGGCGCCGCTGCACCGAACAGTCGCGCTCGAACAGATAGACGTAGTTGCCCAGCGTGTCGCCAAACACCTGGATCTCGATATGCCGCGGGCGCTGCACATATTTCTCGATCAGCACCGCGTCGTCGCCAAAGCTGTTGATGGCTTCGCGCTTGCAGCTGGCCAGCGCCGCGGCAAAGTCTGCGCTGCTGTCGACGGCACGCATGCCCTTGCCGCCGCCGCCGGCGCTGGCCTTGATCAGCACCGGATAGCCTATGCGATCGGCCTCGCGCTGCAGCTGCTCGGGGTCCTGGCCCGCGCCGTGGTAGCCCGGCACCAGCGGCACGCCGGCCTTTTCCATCAGCTGCTTGGAGCCGGCCTTGAGACCCATCGATTGAATGGCCGAAGGCGGCGGACCGATGAACACCAGACCGGCGTCGGCGCAGGCCTGGGCGAACTCCTCGTTCTCGCTCAGAAAACCATAGCCGGGGTGCACGGCCTGGGCGCCCGTGGCCTGGGCAGCGGCCAGAATGCGCTCCCAGCGCAGGTAGCTGTCCTTGGGCGCGCTGCCGCCGATGTGCACCGCCTCGTCGCAGGCCGCGACATGCTGGGAGCGCGCGTCGGCGTCGGAATACACGGCCACCGTGCGGATGCCCATGCGGCGCGCCGTGGCGGCCACGCGGCAGGCGATTTCGCCACGATTGGCGATCAAGATCTTGCTGAACATACTGTCTCCTGAATATCGTTGTCTTGCCCCGGTCGCCGCGGTCTGCGGCGCTGCGGGCCGGTTTCTATTGAGAGGGCGGCTGGGCGGCGGACCCGCCGCCCAGCCAGCCCCGTATCCTGCGCACGGCCGCGGCCAGAAAGCGCCAGAGCATCCAGGTCAGGATCCACAGCGCAATCAGCACCACCACCAGCACCACGCCAAACACCGCCGGGTTGGCCAGGGCCAGCCACAGCGCGCCCAAGGCCGCACCGTCCTCGACCAGGCTCGCGCCGACATTGCTCAAGGGCTCGGGCGAGGTGTTGATCACCGCACGCGTCGTGGTCTTGGCCGCCTGGCTGCTCAAGGCCAGCGTGCCGCCCATCAGTGCCGCGAACGTCGCCATGGCCGCGCTGTCGGCGCCAAACACACCGGCCGCGAGCGCCGCGCCCGCGGGCACGCGGATCACGCTGTGCAGCACGTCCCACGCGGAATCCACGCCCGGAATCTTGTCGGCAAAGAACTCGACGAACAGCAAGCTGCCGCTGCCCACCAGCAGCAGCGGATGCGCAAGCACAGCGAGCCCGCCGGGCAGCGCCATCATCCCGCTGGCGCCCAGCACGCCGACGGCAAAAACCACCGCATACAGCCGAAAGCCGCTGGCCCAGCCCAGGGCCGCGGCCAGCGCCAGCAGGCTAGTCAGGTCCATGCCACCGGCCGCCTGGCCGATGCGATCGGCGGCCTCGCCCAGCGGCGCCAGCACCGCGGGGTCGGGGTGCAGGCCGATGCCGTGCAGCCACTGCACGATGCTGTTCCAGAGGTTGGGCATATTGCGCTGTGCGTCAGAGGGCGCTGGCGGCGATCAGGCCAGCCACGAGGGCTTGCGCTTGGACAGGAAGGCCTGTACGCCCTCCTTGCCTTCGGCGCTGGCACGAATGGTGGCAATGCCCTCGACCGTGGCCGCGACCAGGGCGGGTTCGATCTCGCGCCCGGCAACGTCGATCACCAGCTGCTTGCAGGCGCGCACCGCGGCCGGGCCGGCGCTCAGCAGGGGTTTGAGCAAGGCAGCCAGCGTGTCGTCCAGTGCGTCGGCGCTGGCCACTTCATGCACGAAGCCGATGCGATGCGCCTGGGCGGCGTCGAAACGCTCGCCTGTCAGGAAATAGCGGTGCGCGGCGCGTGCGCCCATGGCGCGTATCACGTAGGGGCTGATGGTCGCGGGAATCAGACCGATCTTGACTTCGCTGAGACAAAAGCCCGCGCTGTCGGCGGCCACCGCCATGTCGCAGGCCGCGACCAGGCCCATGCCGCCCGCGTAGACATCGCCCTGCACGCGCGCAATCGTCGGCTTGGGACATTCGTAGATCACGCGCAGCATCTCGGCGAGCTTGCCCGCGTCGTCGCGGTTCTCGTCGCGCGTGTAGTCGGCCATGCGGCGCATCCAGTTCAGGTCGGCGCCGGCGCAGAACGCCGGGCCTTCAGCCGCGAGCACCACGGCGCGCACATCGGCACGCTCGCCCACCGTGAGAAAGGCCTGGGTGATATCGGCAATCGCGACGTCGCTGAACGCGTTGCGGATCTCGGGCTGGGACAGCGTGATCCGGGCCACGCCGGCGTCATAGGCAATGTGAAGCGTAGACATGCGAACTCCTTTACATGCGGAACACGCCAAAGCGTGTGTCTTCGATGGGCGCATTGCGCGCGGCCGACAGGCCCAGCGCCAGCACGCGGCGCGTGTCGGCCGGGTCGATCACGCCATCGTCCCACAGCCGCGCCGTCGCGTAATAGGGGTGGCCCTGGTCTTCGTACTGCTGGCGGATGGGCGCCTTGAAAGCCTCCTCCTCGTCGGCGCTCCACTGCCCACCGCGGCCTTCGATGCCGTCGCGCTTGACCGTGGCCAGCACGCTGGCGGCCTGCTCGCCGCCCATCACGGAGATGCGCGCGTTGGGCCACATCCAGAGAAAGCGTGGCGAGAACGCGCGCCCGCACATGCCGTAGTTGCCGGCGCCGAAGCTGCCGCCGATGATGATCGTGAACTTGGGCACGGCGGCCGTGGCCACGGCTGTCACCAGCTTGGCGCCGTGGCGCGCAATGCCTTCGTTCTCGTACTTGCGCCCGACCATGAAGCCGGTGATGTTCTGCAGGAACACCAGAGGAATCTTGCGCTGGCAGCACAGCTCGATGAAATGCGCGCCCTTGACGGCCGACTCGCTGAACAGAATGCCGTTGTTGGCAATGATGCCCACCTGCATGCCTTCGATGCGCGCGAAGCCGCAGACCAGCGTGCTGCCGAAGCGCGCCTTGAATTCGTCGAACTGGCTGTCGTCGACGACGCGGGCAATGATCTCGCGCACGTCAAACGGCTTGCGCGTGTCGACGGGAATCACCCCATAAAGTTCCTCGACGGGAAAGCGCGGGGCCACGGGCGGCGCGTCCGCGGCATCGGGCTGCTTGCTGCGGTTGAGGTGCGAGACCGCGGTGCGCGCCAGCGCCAGCGCATGCAGGTCGTTTTGCGCGAGGTGGTCGGCCACGCCCGACAGCCGCGTGTGCACGTCGCCACCGCCCAGGTCTTCGGCGCTGACGACTTCGCCCGTCGCCGCCTTGACCAGCGGCGGGCCGCCCAGAAAGATCGTGCCCTGATCCTTGACGATGATGGACTCGTCGCTCATTGCCGGCACATAGGCGCCGCCGGCCGTGCACGAGCCCATGACCACGGCAATCTGCGCAATGCCCTGGGCGCTGAGATTCGCCTGGTTGTAGAAGATGCGGCCGAAATGGTCGCGGTCGGGAAACACATCGTCCTGGTTGGGCAGGTTGGCGCCGCCCGAGTCGACGAGATAGATGCAGGGCAGCCGATTCTGCGCCGCCACTTCCTGGGCGCGCAGATGCTTCTTCACGGTGATCGGGTAGTAGGTGCCGCCCTTCACGGTCGCGTCGTTGCAGACGATCATGCAATCGATGCCGCTGACCCGGCCTATGCCGGCAATCAGGCCCGCGCCCGGAGCGGCGTTGTCGTACATGTTGAGCGCAGCCAGCGGCGCGAGCTCGAGAAAAGGGGTGCCCGGGTCCAGCAACTGCTGCACGCGGTCGCGCGGCAACAGCTTGCCGCGTGCCAGGTGCTTGGCGCGCGCGGCTTCGCCGCCGCCCGCAAACACCTTGTCGACCTGGCGACGCAGGTCTTGCACCACGCTTTGCATGGCGGCCGCATTGGCCAGAAAATCCGCCGAGCGGGAGTTGAGTCGAGTGTCCAGAATGCCCATGGCCTGCCTTGTGTATGTTTTGCCCTAGCGGCAAACGTGGTTTTTATTTCCATTCAACGGTCTGCAGCGTTTGCCGCTGGGGACAATGCCCGCATGCACACCGTTGAAACCGTCCTGCTGGTACTGATGCTCGGAGCCCTGACCGGCATCGCTGCCAGATACGTCCGCGCCATCCCTTTGCCCCTGATACAAATCGCGCTTGGCGCCTTGATTGCCTGGCCCCAGAAGGGCCTGCACATTGCCTTCGATCCCGAGCTGTTCCTGTTGCTGTTCATTCCACCGCTGCTGTTCTCCGATGGCGCGCGCATTCCCAAGCGTGAATTCTTCGCGCTGTACAAGCCCATACTGAAGCTCGCGCTGGTGCTGGTACTGTTCACGGTACTCGGTCTGGGCTATCTGATCCACTGGATGATTCCCGCAATGCCGCTGACGGTGGCCTTTGCGCTGGCCGCCGTGATCTCGCCGACCGATGCCGTGGCGGTCTCGGCCATCACGCGCAACCTGGGCATGCCCGAGAAGACCATGCATGTGCTCGAAGGCGAATCGCTGCTCAACGATGCCTCGGGCCTGGTGGCGCTCAAGTTCGCCGTGGCCGCGACGCTGACCGGCATGTTCTCCTGGGGCGCAGTGGCCAAGGACTTCACCTGGATGGCCGTGGGCGGCCTGGGCGTGGGCACGGCGCTGGGCTGGGGCTTCAGCTACGCGCGCAGCGCCATCACGCGCCGCCTGGGCGACGTGGCCGCGACGCAGATGGTGCTGCTGCTGCTGCTGCTGCCGTTTGCCGCCTATATCGTCGGCGAAAAAATCGGTGTCTCGGGCATTCTGGCGGCCGTGGCCGCGGGCGTGGCGACCAACTTCGCCGACCTGGACCGCGGCAACTTCATCACCGAGCGCATGCAGAGCACGGCAACCTGGTCCATGGTCGAAGCCGCGTTCAACGGCGCGATCTTCCTGCTGCTGGGACTGCAGTTGCCGTCCATCATCGGCAGCACGCTGTTTGCCGCCGGCGAGGACTGGTGGATCCTGGTCGGCTATGTGGTCGTGATCTCCACGGCCCTGCTGCTGATGCGCTGGGTCTGGCTGATGCTGGGCGTGCAGCGCAGTCTGCACCAGGCCCACCGCCTGGGCAAGATGGCCGAGAAGCCTTCGCGCCTGCTGACCCTGGCCACCACGGTCGCAGGAATCCGCGGCGCCGTGACGCTCGCCGGCGCGCTGTCCGTGCCGCTGCTGCTGCCGGGCGGCCAGCCGTTCCCGGCGCGCGACCTGCTGATCTTCCTGGCCACGGGCACCATCTTGTTCACCCTGGTGCTGGCCAGCATTGCCCTGCCCTGGATATTGCGCCACATGCCGCCGGCCGCCGAGCCCGAGACCGTGCGCGAGGAACGCCTGGCACGCGTTGCCGCCAGCCAGGCCGCGCTCAACAGCCTGATGCTCAGCGACGAGCAGGCGCACCAGCGTGACCCGGCCTGGCTGGCGCAGCGCCAGGAAGTCGTCGGCCACCTGACCCAGGAATACCGAAACCGACTGAACCTGCTGGACGACAGCAGCACCTCGGCCTCCTCGGTCGAGGCGCAAAGCGAGACGCCGGAACTGGTGATGCAGCGCAAGCTGCGCTACGTGATGGAAATGGACATGCGCATCCACTGCCTGCAGCGTGAACGCGAAGTGCTGTACGCCGAACGCCAGGCGCACCGCATCAACGACGAGTCGCTGCGCAGCCTGGTCAATGAACTCGATCTGTCCGAAGTCGCGCTGCGCAAGCGCCTGGCCGTGGCGCGCCGCGCGGCCGGCCTGCCGCCGGCCGACGAGCACAGCCATGCCACGCATTGAGCGAAGGGGGACGGCGGGGGCAAGGCAGGGCATGGCTGTCAGCATACGGGTCTGCCCTGCGCCATTCAGGCCACAAAGGTTGCAATAATTGCCAGCACCATGTCCACGCCAGCCCTTGTCCGCCCTCCCCAGCCGCTGGCCGCGCACGCCGCGGACGGCCATCCTGCCCTCACACCAATGGCCTTTGTGCAGGCCATTGTGCAGGCCTACGCCGACCGCGGCCTGCCGGCCGATGGCGCACTGAACAAGGCACAAATTGCGCCACAGTCGGTGGCCGATAACGGTGCCCGCATCACCGCGATGCAGATGGAAGCGCTGTCCGACGCCGCGATGCGCGAACTCGACGACGAGGCCCTGGGCTGGTTCGGCCGGCGCCTGCCCTGGGGCAGCTACGGCATGCTGGCACGCGCCTCGATCAGCAGCGGCTCGCTGGGCCTGGCGCTGACGCGCTGGTGCCGCCACCACGGCCTGCTGGCCGACGACATCGCGTTGAGCCTGCAGACCCAGGGCGAGACCGCCGAACTGGTGATCACCGAACAGCGCCCCCTGGGCCCAATGCGCGAGTTCTGCCTGGTCTCGGTGCTGCGCAATATCCACGGCCTGGCAAGCTGGCTGATCGATGCGCGCCTGCCGCTGCTGCAAGCCCATTTTCCCTATGCGCCGCCCGCGCATGCCGATGTCTATCCGGTGCTGTTTCCCGTGGCCGAGCCCAGCGGGGTGGTGTTTGGCGCGGCCCAGGCCAGCCTGCGCTTTGACGCGCGCCACCTCGCGCTGCCGCTGGCGCGCGACGAGGCCGCATTGCAGCAGATGCTGCAGCGCGCGCTGCCGCTCACGGTGCGCCCCTACCGGCGCGAGCGGCTGCTGGTGCAGCGCGTGCGCCGCCTGCTGATTGCCGACGCCCAATGCCTGCACACGGCCGCGACGCTGGCCGAGCTGCTGCACCTGTCCGCGCGCAGCCTGCACCGCCAGCTCAAGGAGGAAGGCACCTCGCTGCAGACGCTCAAGGACAATGTGCGACGCGAACGCGCCCTGGCCCTGCTGCACCGCACCAGCCAGCCGATCAAGCGCGTCGCGCTGGCCTGCGGCTTTGTCAGCGAGAAAAGCTTCATGCGCGCCTTCCGCCAATGGACAGGCGACACGCCCGCGCAGTACCGGCGGCGCAGCACTATCTCCGATACCCCCTGAGCCGCTCACGCGGCTTGGGCCGCCCCGGCTTCCCCCTCTCAACCTTCGGTGAAGGGGGCGCCCGGCTCAGGGACGGCACCATCGCTGCGGGGCGGCCCTTGCTCGGTGCCCCTGCGCTGGAGCGTGCCGGTTGCAAGGGCTGCGGGTGGCGCGAGCGTGATGAATAACCAAGCAGACTGGCGCGATCCGCACCCTTTGCGGCGCGCCGCGTTCCCCGGCCCTGCCTAGACTGGCGCATGCCCCACACTCCCGCCCCCTACCAGTTGCACCACTGCGTGAGCGCGCGCTCGTTTCGCGCGCTGTGGATTCTCGAAGAGCTGCAGCAGCCCTATGAGTTGCTGATGCTGCCCTTTCCGCCGCGCGCGCTGGCACGCGGCTATCTGGAACTCAACCCGCTGGGCACGGTGCCGTTGCTGCGCCATGGCGCGGCGCGGCTCACGGAGTCGGCGGCCATCTGCGAATACCTGGCCGCGCTGCATCCGCAGCAAGACCTGTCGGTGGGCGCGCAGGAAAACGATTTCGCGGCCTATCTCAACTGGCTGCACATGAGCGATGCCACGCTGACTTTTCCGCAGACGCTGGTGCTGCGCTACACCCACTTCGAGCCGCCCGAGCGCCTGCAGCCCCAGGTGGCACAGGACTATGCGCGCTGGTTTCTCGCCCGGCTGCGCGCGGTCGAAGCCGTGATCGAACAGCAGGAATGGCTTTGCGCCGGGCGCTTCACGGCCGCCGATGTGGCCGTGGGCTATGCGCTGATGCTGGCCGCGCACCTGGGCCTGGCGGCCCAATGGGGACCTGCGACCGCGGCCTATTGGCAGCGACTGCAGGCCCGGCCCGCGTTTGCGCGCGCGCTCGCTGCCGAACATGCCGCGGCGCTGGCGCAAGGCGTGCCGACCACGCCTTCGCCGCTGCTGCGGCCTTGAGAGGCCGCCGCTCAGGCCGTGAGCAGCGCCGGCAGTTCGGCCATGGAGCGCATGATGCGCACCACGCCCGCGTCCTGCAGCATCTGCGGCGTGGCAAACAGCACGGGATCGGGGCAGTAGCCCCAGACCGTCGCGCCCGCCGCAAGACCCGCTTGAATTCCCGGCACCGAGTCCTCGATCACCAGGCAGCGCTCGGGCGCCACGCCCAGCGCCGCGGCAGCGGCCAGATAGACATCGGGAAACGGCTTGGAACGCGGCGTCTCGTGGCCGCTGAATACCCGGCCCGCGAAGTACGGTGCCATGCCGACCTGGGTCAACTGCATTTCCACCTTGAAGCGGTCGGCGCCCGAAGCCACGGCAATGCGTCCGTCGAGCTGCGCATGCACCGCCTGCACCGCAGCCAGCGCGCCGTCTATGGCCACGAGCCGGGCACGCAGCTGGTCGTTGCGGCGTTCATAGAACGACGCCATCCATTCATCGGTCAGCGGCCGGCCGGTATGCGTCTCGATGCGCGCGGTCTCGCTGCGCACCGTGCGGCCGATGAAGGTGCGCATGCATTCCTCGGCCGAGATCGGCCAGCCCGATTCATTGAGCATGGTGCACAGCACCGTATTGGTGATGGTTTCGCTGTCGACCAGCACACCATCGCAGTCAAACAAGATCGCGTCAAATTGCATTGCTTGCGCCGGCATGGGCCGGCTTCTCTATGGAGTCAAAGAAAGAACGATGGCGCCTCGCGAGACGTCATCAAAACAGCGTGGCTTGAACGCAGGCCGCTCACCCCTTCAATCCTTCGACAGGCTCGGGATCAGGATCAGGGCGAACGGGACAACCGTTCGTGGTGAGCTTCCCTGGCCGGGCGCGTCAAACCATGAACGCCCTGCCCCAGAAAGCCGGCAACAGCCCCCATCAGAACTGATCGCCATCGAGATAGAACCAGCGCCCCTGCTCGCGCACAAACCGGCTGCGCTCGTGCAGCCGCACCGCGCGCCCGGCAATGCGATAGCGCGCGACAAACTCGACCTCGGCGCGGTCCTCGCCCGTCACCTGGAAGTCCTTGACGCTCAGCCCAAGCCAGCGCGTGGCGGCATCGAAATCCAGCGATGCCGGGCGCTGGCTCGCATGCCAGGTGGCCTGCAGATAGTCGGCATTCTCCCGCACGAAGGCGCTGTAGCGCGAACGCATCAGATGCTCGGCATCGGGTGCGGGCCGGGTGTCGAAATGCGCGATGAAACGTTCGCAGCAGTCGGCATAGGACAGCGGCCGCGCCTTGCCATCGACCCGCCCGCAGGGGCAGGCCGCAAGCGTTGACGGGCCCATCAGCGCGCCCCAAACACTTTCTGCAGCAACGCGCTGCCCGTGCCCATGGGGTCCTTGCGGATCTTGCGCTCCTCCTCGCCAATCATCAGGAACAGGCCGTCAAGTGTCTTGCCCGTCACGTACTGCGACAGATCGGCGTCCTGGGCGCTGATCAGGCCCAGGCCCGCGGCCTTGCCGGCAAACTGGTTGTACTGCTGCGCCAGGCCCACCTGGTCGGTTGCCTGCTTGACCACGGGCGCAAAGCGCGTGTGCAGCGGCGCGCGCGTCTTCTCGGCAAAGAATGCCGTCACCGAGTTGTCGCCTCCGGTCAGTATCTTCTTGGCATCCGTGACGCTCATGGTCTGCACTGCATTGACCAGCAAATCCCTGCCCATGGGCACGGCGGCTTCGGCTGCGCGGTTGATGGCGGTTTCCAGTTCAGCGATGCGCTTGCCCTGGCCAAAGCGTTTCATCAGCTTGGCGGCATCGTCGAGATAACCGGGCAGCGGAATGCGCACTTGCGGGTTGTTCAGAAAACCATCGGGCTGCCCGAGCAGCGCCACCGCGGCTTCGGCTCCCTTGCTCAGCGCCAGCTTGATGCCGCTGCTGGCATCGGCCGACGACAGCTGGGCCAGCGACACCGCCTGCGCCTGCTGCCAGGCGCCCAGCAGCAGCGCGCCCATGACCGCGTGGCACTGGCGGCGCGTCATGCAAGAGGTAGGGGGCAGCTTAGGGTGCATGGTGAGGATTCCTTCAAAAAGCCGGGCCAGACCTGGATGCGCTGGCGGTTTCAGCCGCCATTTTGCCTCTGACCGCAGCATCCCTGCAGCACGGCGGCCTGGACAAGCCGCGCGCCGCCCGGCACAGTGCCCCATGCAAGCCAAGGAGTGCGCCATGCTGGAGCTATCGGTACCGTGGTGGGAGTTCGTTTTCCGCGGAGTTGTGGTCTACCTGTTCCTGCTGGTCTTCCTGCGCCTGACCGGCAAGCGCCAGACCGCGCAGTACGCGCCGTTCGATCTGATCTTGCTGCTGATCCTGTCGAACGCGGTGCAGAACGCGATGAACGCCGGCGACAACTCGCTGCTCGGGGGACTGATTCTGGCCACCACGCTGCTGCTGTGCCACATGCTGCTGTCGCGCCTGGGCTATTACTTTCCGCGCCTGTCGCGCCTGATCGACGGCCAGGCCCAGGTGCTGGTCGACCGCGGGCAGATCAACCTGCCGCTGATGCACCACGAACTGATCACGCGCGAGGACCTCGACGCCGCTCTGCGCGCCAGCGGCTGCCTGCACCTGCACGAAGTCGAGCGCGCAACGCTGGAGACCGACGGTCACATCACCATCGTTTTAAAAAGAATCACCCCCTGAGCCGCTAAAGCGGCTTTCCCGAAAAAGGACGCAAGACAGCGCCCCCTCGGTGCGCCGTGGACTAGACAGCCCTTCCTCGCTGCCCCCTTGCTGGGACACGCCAGTTTCATGAGCTGATTGGCTCGAGCGCCATGGGTCACAGACCAGCCTCAGGCCAGCGCGCGCTGGATGATGATCTTCTGCACGTCGCTCGTGCCTTCGTAGATCTGGCACACGCGCACATCGCGGTAGATGCGCTCCACCGGAAAGTCGCTGACCACGCCATAGCCGCCCAGCGTCTGGATCGCCGCGCTGCAGACGCGCTCGGCCATTTCGCTGGCAAACAGCTTGGCCATTGCCGCTTCCTGCAGGCAGGGCCGGCCCGCGTCGCGCAGGCTGGCCGCATGCCAGATCAGCTGGCGCGCGGCTTCAAGCTGGGTCGCGCACTCGGCCAGGCGAAAGCCCACAGCCTGGTGCTGGATGATGGCCTGGCCGAAGCTTTCGCGCTCCTTGGCATACTGCACCGCCACCTCGAACGCGCTGCGCGCCATGCCCAGGCTTTGCGCCGCAATGCCTATGCGCCCGCCTTCAAGTGCCGACAGCGCGATCTTGTAGCCTTCGCCTTCTTCGCCCAGGCGATTCGCGGCCGGAATGCGGCAGGCTTCGAAACGGATCTGCGCGGTATCGCTGCTGTGCTGGCCCAGCTTGTCCTCCAGACGCGCGACCACATAGCCTGGCGTGCTGGTCGGCACCAGGAAGGCGCTCATGCCTTTCTTGCCAGCGGCCTTGTCGGTGACGGCAATGACGATTGCCACCTGGCCGTTCTGGCCGCTGGTGATGAACTGCTTGTCACCGTCAATCACATAGTGATCGCCATCCTTGCGCGCCGTGGTGCGCAGCGACGAAGCGTCCGAGCCCGCATGCGGCTCGGTCAGGCAGAACGCCCCCAGCATTTCGCCGCGCGCCAGCGGCACCAGCCATTGCTGCTTTTGCGCTTCGCTGCCGTAGCGCATCAGGATGGCGTTGACCGGGCAATTGGTCACGCTGATCGCGGTGCTCGTGCCGCCGTCGCCGGCGGCGACTTCCTCGAGCACCAGCGCCAGGCTCAGCGTGTCCAGGCCCGCGCCGCCATAGGCCTCGGGCACGCAGATGCCATAGGCGCCGAGCGCGGCCAGACCTTGGTGCACATCCTTGGGGAAATGGTGTTCCTTGTCCCAGCGCGCCGCATGCGGCCAGATTTCGCACTGCGCAAAATCGCGCACCGCGTCGCGGATCATTTCCTGGTCGGGGGTCAGCAGCATGTTGTTTGTCTCCGTTGTCTGTTTTTGTGTTGTTTCAGCCGCGCGCCGCGCTACCAGCTGTCTGCTCTGCGGCCGTCGTGGTGCAGCAGCTTGCCGGCATCGGCCGCCTGCGCACCCGCAAGCGTCGCGCGCATTCCCTGCACGCTTTCCTCCACCGACAGCGGCGCCACGCTGCCGCCCATCTCGGTGCGCACCCAGCCCGGGTCCATGGTCACCAGCAGCACGCCGGGCCAGCCCTGCTGGGCCGTGGCCACCGCCATGTTGAGCGCTGCCTTGCTGCAGCGGTAGAGCCACGAATGGTCGTCGTCCACATGGCCGATCTGGGCCATGCTGCTGGAGATGAAAGCAAACTTGCCACCTGCTGCCTGCACCATGGGCGCAACCTGGGGCAGGGCCTGCATCGCACCCAGCAAATTGGTATGCATCACGTGATCGAACTCCTGCTGCGTCGGCGGATTGGTCGAGCGCAGATGGTCGAGCACGCCGGCCACATACCAGGCATGGTCGAATTTCTCGCCATCGAGCAGCCACGCCAGGCCGCTGACCGACTGCGGCTGGGCCACATCGACCAGATGCACGACCGCCGCGCCCTGCGCCAGCAGCGCCTCGCGGTCTTCGGCACGGCGCACGGTCGCAATCACGCGGTCCCCGTTGTCGATGTACTGCTGCGCCAGTTCGCGGCCAATGCCGCGCGACGCGCCTATTACCAATACCTGCGCCATTGCGCCTCCTTAAAAATTTCCGCGCCTCAGCGCGGGGCCTCGCCCGGCTGCGCGCCCTGCTCCTGTGCAATCTGGTGGGCATAGCGCGCCACCATCACTTCGTGCGGCTCGGCGGGCGCCTTCAGTCCCACCTGAGCATGCACCATCTGGTTCATTCCCGGCATCGCCGAGCGCGGCACCTGGGCCTGGGCTTTCCACAGCCGCGCGCGCATGAAAGCTTTGGCGCAGTGCAGATAAGCTTCATGCACCGTGACTTCGATCACCAGCCGGATGCGCGGGTTGTCGGCCCGAAACAAGGCGGTGTAATGCGCTTCGTCGCGCAGGCGCGCCGTGCCGTTGACACGCAGCGTCTCGTCGAAGCCGGGTACGACAAACAGCAGCCCTATGCGCGGGTCATGCAGCAGATTGCTCATGCTGTCGAGCCGGTTGTTGCCGCCCACATCGGGCAGCAGCAGCGTGTGCTTGTCCGGCGCCTTGACGAAGCCCGGGCGGCCGCCGCGCGGCGAGGCATCAAGCAGCGCGCCCGTCGGGCCCGCGGTCGAGACAATGCACAGCGGCGACAGCGAAAGGAAACGCAGGCAGTAGCGGTCCAGGTCCACCTGCTGCTTGAGCAAGGCCCGCTCCGCAGGCGCCTCGTACAGCGTTCGCAACTGCTCCTCGTTGGTGATCACGGTCTTTCCCTTCTCTGATGCCGCCCGCGGTTCTCGGGCCGTCAGCCAGCTTAAACCAACTCTATGGCCATGGCCGTGGCCTCGCCGCCGCCAATGCACAGCGTGGCCAGGCCGCGTTTCTTGCCCCGGCTCTGCAGCGCATGCAGCAGCGTGACCAGAATGCGCGCGCCGCTCGCACCGATGGGGTGGCCGAGCGCGCAGGCGCCGCCATTCACGTTGACGATGTCGTGCGACACGCCCAGCTCGGCCATCAACGCCAGCGGCACGACGGCAAACGCTTCGTTGATTTCCCACAGATCGACATCGGCCACGCTCCAGCCGGCCTTCTTCAGCGCCTTCTGCGTCGCGCCGACCGGGGCCGTGGTGAACCATTCGGGCGCCTGCGCAAAGCTCGCATGCGCGACGATGCGCGCCAGCGGCTTGCAGCCCAGCTCCTTGGCCGTCGACTCGCGCATCAGCACCAGGGCGGCGGCGCCGTCGTTGATGCTCGAGCTCGATGCCGCGGTGATCGTGCCGTCCTTCTTGAACGCCGGCTTGAGGCTGGCGATCTTGTCGAGCCGCGCCTTGGCCGGGCCTTCGTCTATGCTCACCACCACATCGCCCTTGCGCGTGGACACCGTGACCGGCGTAATCTCGGCCGTGAACGCCCCGCTTTGCGTGGCCGCCTGGGCGCGCTGCACGCTGGCCGTGGCAAATGCGTCCTGCTGCTCGCGCGTGAACTGGTACTTGGCTGCGCAGTCTTCGCCAAACGTGCCCATGGAGCGGCCGGGCTCGTAGGCGTCCTCAAGACCGTCAAGCATCATGTGATCGAAGATCTTGTCATGCCCCATGCGGTAGCCGCCGCGGCCCTTCTTCAGTAGGTAGGGCGCATTGGTCATGCTTTCCATGCCGCCGGCCACCATCACGTCGCGGCTGCCGGCCACAAGCTGGTCATGGGCCAGCAGCGTGGCCTCCATGCCCGCGCCGCACATCTTCGACAGCGTCACGGCGCCCGTGCTTTGGGGCAGGCCGCCCTTGAAGCCCGCCTGGCGCGCCGGCGCCTGGCCCTGGCCGGCCATCAGGCAGTTGCCGAACAGCACTTCATCGACTTTCTCGGGCGCGATGCCCGCACGCTCGACGGCGGCGCGAATGGCCGCACCACCCAGGTCATGGGCCGCGAGTTCGGCGAAGTCGCCCTGGAAGGCACCCATGGGGGTACGGGCTGCGCCCACGATCACAATGGCTTCGGTCATTCTTCTGTCTCCTGTTGGTTTGAAAATGAAAAAGAAAGGCCCGGCGCTCACTGCGCAATCGGGTCGTCGCTGGTATTCCAGCTGAAGCGCCGCTCGCGCTCATAGGGAAAGACATCGTGCACATGGCCGGCGCGAATGCGCTGCTGGTGGCCCTGCCAGAACGCGGGCTCGAGCAGGTCGGCATGGTGCTGCAGAAACACTTGGCGCACCGCCGGGTGACCCAGCAAAAAAGGCGCAAAGCTCTGCGGAAACACATCGCGCGGGCCTACCGCGTACCAGATCTCGCCGCTCATCTCGTCTTCCTCGTTGCGCGGCGCGGGCACGGCGCGGAAGTTGCAGTCCGTGAGGTATTCGATCTCGTCGTAGTCGTAGAAGACCACCTTGCCGTTGCGCGTCACACCGAAGTTCTTCCACAGCATGTCGCCCGGGAAGATATTGGCCGCCACCAGATCCTTGATTGCATTGCCGTACTCGACCACGCTGCGCGCCAGCTGCGCCTGGGCGCGCTTGTCGCCCGGTCCGGCCTCGAGCGCCTCCTGCAGGTAGAGGTTGAGCGGAATCATGCGCCGCTCGATATAGAGGTGGCTGATGATGACTTCACTGCGTCCGTCGCCGTCGCGATCGCTGATCTCCAGCTGGCTGGGCGCGAACTTCTCGATCTCGGCAATCAGCGCGTCTTCAAAGCGATCGCGCGGAAACGCCACCAGGCTGTATTCAAGCGTATCGGCCATGCGCCCCACGCGATCGTGCTGTTTGACCAGCTGGTACTTGGCCTTGACCTGTTCGCGCGTGGTGTCCTTCTGCGGGGGGTAATAGTCCTTGATCAGCTTGAACACATAGGGAAAGCTGGGCAGATCGAACACCAGCATCACCATGCCCTTGATGCCCGGCGCGATGCGCAACGCGTCGCTTGAATAGCGCAGATGGTGCAGGAAGTCGCGGTAAAACAGCGTCTTGCCCTGCTTGGCCAGGCCCAGCGCGGTATAGAGCTCGGCGCGCGGCTTGCCCGGCATCAGACTGCGCAGGAACTGCACATAGCCGCTGGGAATTTCCATGTCGACCATGAAATAGGCACGCGCAAAGCTGAACAGTGCCTGCAGATCGTCCTCGCCAAACAGTGCGGCGTCGATCACCAGCCCGCCGCGCGGCCCGTGCAGCAGCGGCAGCACCACCGGCAGTTCGGTGAAACCGTTGATCAGCTTGGCAACCAGATAGGCGCCCTTGTTGCGGTAGAACAGGCTCGACAGCACCTGGATCTGGAAATTCGTGCGCTGCTTTTCCAGCACCCCCTGCTCGACGATGGCTTGCTGCACCGCCGCCAGATCGCGCGGCAGATCCTCGAACGCGCACTGCAGGCCGAAGTCCTCGACGATGCGCTGCAGCGTCGCCAGCAGTGTCTGCGGCGCGGGCGAGCGTGCGGGGTAATACGCGCGATAGGTGGGGCGCGCGGCGGGATCGTCGTTCTCTATGTACTCCGTGCTGACCGCGGGCCGAACGAAAATGAAATCGTTGTGGAAGTGCGTGCGGTGCAGGATCTTGGTCGTGACCGAGTTGAAAAAGGTCTCGGCCAGCTCGGGCTGGAAGTGGTTCACGAGCAGGCCGATGTAATGCAGCTTGACCTGCTGCCAGACGGTCATCGGCAGCCCGCCGGCCGCGAATTCCTTTTCCAGGCGGCGCGTGCACTCCTTGACGCGCAGGTCATAGAACTCGATGCGCTCGCGCTGGGCGCGCTGCTGACCATGCCAGTCAGCGGTTTCAAAGCGCTGCTTGGCGCGCGCCGACTCCGAGCGGAACAGGCGGTAGTGGCGGTTGAAACCATCCATCATGGCCTTGGCAATGGCATACGCCTGCGGCGCATCGAGACGCTGGGGAAACATCACGCCGTGCCTGGAAAGATTCCGCCGTCGCCGCGCTGACTCAGCTGCGCTCGCGGCTGGCGACCAGCGCCACCGCCTGCTGGTAGGCCTTGGCGGCGCCTTCGACGCCGGGCAGCGTCATCTGCAGGTTGTTGATCAGGCCGTCCTTGAGGCCATAGCACCAGCCGTGCAGCGTGACCTTCTGGCCGCGTGCCCAGGCATCCTGCATCACCGTGCTTTGCGAGATGTTCATCACCTGCTCGATGGAATTGAGCTCGCACAGCGCATCGTGGCGCCAGGCCACGGGCAGGGCCTCGAGCAATTCGCGGTGCTTGTCACGCACATCCTTCACATGGCGAATCCAGTTGTCGACCAGGCCCATGCGCAGGTCATTGAGGGCGGCCAGCACGCCGCCGCAGCCGTAATGGCCGACCACCATCAGGTGTTCGACATGCAGCTGGTCCACTGCGTACTGTATGGTCGACAGGCAGTTGAGATCGCTGGGCACGACCACGTTGGCGACATTGCGGTGCACGAAGATCTCGCCCGGCTCCAGGCCAGTGATCTGGTTGGCGGGCACGCGGCTGTCCGAGCAACCTATCCACATGTAGCGCGGCTTCTGCTGCGACATCAACCCCGTGAAAAACCCGGGTCGGTCATGCTCCACCTGGGCAGCCCATGCGCGGTTGTGAGCGAAAAGTTCTTCAATGGAGGTGGTCGTCATGTGGATTTCCTGGTGATCAATGGACAGGCGCGGAGCGCTCAGCAGGTTTCGGAAAACAATTCGCGACCGATGAGCATGCGGCGAATTTCGCTGGTTCCCGCGCCGATTTCATAGAGTTTCGCATCCCTCCAGAGGCGCCCCAGTGGGTAGTCGTTGATATACCCATTGCCTCCATAGATTTGCACGCCTTCGCCGGCCATCCAGGTCGCCTTCTCGGCACACCACAAAATGACGCTGGCGCAGTCCTTGCGCACCTGGCGAACATGCTCGGTTCCCAGCAGATCGAGGTTTTTGGCAACCGTATAGGCAAAGGAACGCCCGGCTTGCAGCACGGTATACATGTCCGCGACCTTGCCCTGGATCAGCTGGAACTCGCCAATGCTCTGGCCAAACTGCTTGCGGTCATGGATATACGGCACAACCGAATCCATCACCGACTGCATGATGCCCAGCGGCCCGCCGGTCAGCACCGCGCGCTCGTAGTCGAGGCCGCTCATCAGCACCTTGGCGCCGTTGTTCAAGCCGCCAAGCATGTTCTGCGCCGGCACTTCGACGTTCTCGAACACCAGCTCGCCCGTATGACTGCCGCGCATGCCCAGCTTGTCGAGCTTCTGCGCCACGGAAAAGCCGGCCATGCCTTTCTCGATCAGAAAGGCCGTCACGCCGCGCGCGCCCATTTGCGGCTCGGTCTTGGCATAGACCACCAGCGTGTCGGCGTCGGGGCCGTTGGTGATCCACATCTTGCTGCCGTTGAGCAGGTAGTAGCCACCCTTGTCCTCGGCCTTGAGCTTCATGCTGATCACATCCGAGCCCGCGCCCGGCTCGCTCATGGCGAGCGCGCCCACATGCTCGCCGCTGATCAGCTTGGGCAGGTACTTGCGCTTTTGCTCTTCCGTGCCATTGCGGTTGATCTGGTTCACGCACAGGTTGCTGTGCGCGCCATACGACAGGCCCACCGAAGCGCTGGCGCGGGAGATCTCCTCCATCGCCACCATGTGCGCCAGATAGCCCATCTGCGCTCCGCCCCAGGCCTCGGGCACGGTGATGCCCAGCACGCCCAGCGCGCCCATCTTTTCCCACAGGTCCATGGGGAACTGGTCGCTGCGATCAATCTCGGCGGCACGCGGCGCGATCTCGCTTTGGGCGAATTCCCGCACCGCATCGCGCAGCGCATCAATGTCTTCGCCCAGCTGGAAATTGAGTCCTGGAAGGTCGGTCATGGCTTGTCTCCTGTTGGAATATTTTGATTACGTTTACGTAAACGTCAATTATGAATTAATTTTGCCCATCCACCTTGTGCAAAAGCTGACGTGCCTCGTTTTCATGCTCGCGCACTTCGTCCAGGTTCATCTGCAGATCGGCCATGCGGTCCTCGAGCTGCTGGCGGTGCTGGCCCAGCACTTCGAGAAACTTGCGCAATTGCGCTCCGGTGTCGCGCGGGCTGTCGTAGACATCGATGATGTCCTTGGCCTCGCTGAGCGACAGGCCCAGGCGCTTGGCCCGCAGCGTCAGGCGCAGCCGGGTGCGGTCACGCGCGCTGTAGATGCGGTTGCGCCCGGCGGGCCCGGTGCGCTCGGGCTGCAGCAGCCCCATGTCTTCGTAGAAGCGCATGGCGCGCGTGGTCAGGTCGAACTCTTTGGCCAGGTCGCTGATGGTGTAGGTGATGGGCATACAAGGGTAGGGGGGAGCCGCGCAGGTGACATGCAGGCGTGCACGAATCCCTAGAATGCAAAGGTGACGTTTACGTCAACGTTAACATAACTCGGTGCGCACCATGAACCTGCTTGAACATGAAATCCACTACCCTCTCGCGGATGCCATGCCGCCAGCGGGCAGCTGCCTGGAAGTCGCCCCGGGCGTCAAATGGATTCGAATGGGCCTGCCGTTCGCGCTCAACCACATCAACCTCTGGCTGCTGCGCGACAATTTCGACGACGGCGCGGGTCCGCGCGAAGGCTGGACCGTGATTGACTGCTGCGTGGCCAGCGACAGCAGTCGCGCGCAATGGGAACAGATCTTTGCCGAGCAGCTTGAAGGCCTGCCCATCGTGCGCGTGCTGGTCACCCACATGCACCCCGACCATGTCGGCCTGGCGCACTGGCTGTGCAGCCGCTGGCAAGCGCCGTTGTGGATCAGCGCCACCGACTACCATGTGGCGCTTGTCGCCTGCAAGCCGCCCGCAAGCCACAACCTCGAAGGCGGCGCGCGCTATGCCGCGTTCTATCAACGCCATGGCCTGGACGACCCCGAGTTCCTGCAGCATGTGCTGCAGCGCACCGCCTACTACCCGCAGCTTGTGCCCGACATTCCCGACAGCTTTCGCCGGCTGATGGACCGTGATCGCATCCAGATCGGCGCCCAGACCTGGGAGTGCATTGCCGGCTATGGCCATGCGCCCGAACATATGGCGTTGTACTGCGCCGAATTGCAGCTGCTGATCAGCGGCGACATGGTGCTGCCGCGCATCTCCACCAATGTCAGCGTGCATGCCAACGAACCCCAGGGAGACCCGCTGGGCTGGTTTCTCGACTCGCTGCAGCGCTACCTGCCGTTGCCCGAAGACACCCTGGTGCTGCCCTCGCACGGCAAGCCTTTTCAGGGTCTGCATACGCGCATCCGCCAGTTGCAGAACCACCACGCCGAACGGCTCGATGAAGTGCGCGCCGCCTGCGCACTGGGCGCAACCAATGCCGCCAAGGTGATGCAGTCCATGTTTCGCCGTCCGCTCAACCCGCACGAGCAGACATTTGCACTGGGCGAAGCCCTGGCCCATTTGAACTACCTCTGGCGCCGCGGCGAGCTTGCGCGCCACGACCGCGACCAGCGCTGCACCTTCACTTCATTGACGGCGTGACACCGGTTGTCCGGCCACGCAATCTGCACGCCGGCAGCCTGCTTTTTACCGTGGAAAGCCCGCCCGCAGGCCCGCAGGCGCTTGGCAAGGCCCCAGCGCACAGTATGCCGACCTAGAATCGGAAACTTGCGCAACGCTGCGGCTTTGCCCACCATCAGCTTCCCATCACGTCAGTAAAAATGAAACGCTTGCCAACCCTTGTCGAAGGCCTGGATGAAATCCTCAACGGCGGATTGTTCGAGGGCGGAGTTTATATTTTCGAAGGGCCACCAGGCGTGGGCAAGACAACCCTGGCCAACCAGATCGCGTACACCCTTGCCAGGCGCGAGAGCCGCACGCTCTATGTCACCATGCTGGCCGAATCCCATGCCCGTATGCTGCAGCACATGGAGCAGCAGATCTTCTTTGACCAGCAGGAAGTCAGCGCCAAGGTCTTCTACGTCAGCGGCTACCGCGAACTCGAGCAAGGTGGACTCAAAGCCGTTGTCGGACTGCTGCGCGGCGAACTGGTGCGCCACCGTCCCGCCCTGCTGGTGATCGATGGCCTGGTGGTCGGCAGCCTGGGCTCCATGACCAATGATGCGGTGCGCCAGTTCGTGCACGAACTGCAGAGCCTGGTGAGCGCCATGTCCTGTACCGGTCTGGTGCTGACCAGCGGCCATGGCAATGTCTTGAGCGCGGAGCAGACAATGGTTGACGGCATCTTTGCCTTCGAGGACCACGGCTTTCACTGGCGCGCGGAACGCCGCATGCAGGTTCGCAAGTTCCGCGGCAGCCAGATCATCCGCGGCCAGCACAACTTCTGCATATCGACCCAAGGCCTGCAGTTCTTCCCGCGCCTGGAAAGTCTTCCGCTGGGCGACAGCAATGTAAAGCTGGGCAAGAATGTGCTGTCGACCGGCTTGAGCGCAATCGACGATGTCCTGCAAGGCAATGGGCTCTTCGACGGCAGTGCTTCGGCGGTCATCGGGCACACTGGTACCGGCAAGACGACGCTCGCGTTGGCATTTGCCGCGGCATCCAATGCCTCCGCTCCAGGTCTGATGCTTACCTGCACGGAATTCAGTGGCGATTTGCGCCGAATTGGCACCGGCATGGGCCTGGGCGTCGAAGCCGCCGTGGCATGCGGCGCACTGGTGATCAAGAATCTGGGGCAGGAGGACGAATCGATGGATGAGATGGGTCACAAACTGCTGCGCTTGGTCGACGAACTCAAGATCCGTCGGCTGGTGGTGGATGGTTTGGCAGGATTGGCCGACACATTGGCATTCCCGGAGCGGGGTTACCGCTTCCTCGGTCGGCTGCTGGTCGAACTGCGCCGACGTGGCGTAGCCTCTCTTTTCACGGTCGATCCCCATGCCCTGGCCGTGGCTGCCGGAACGCCGCTGGCGGATGGCGTCACCGGCTGGTTCGACAATGTCTTTACCTTTGAACCCGTGGCTGCCGCTGAGCGCCAAGTGAATCAACGCATGCTCACGCTGACCAAGGTCCGCGGCGGCAACGCCTCTCGGACTTCGGTGGACATCTACGTTTCGCCCCCTCGGGCCGATGAACCCCTTATTGCCAAAGAAAGATCATCTCGATGGGAATGATCCTGGTCGTCGAAGACGAATATGGAAACGCAGAGATATTGCAGCTTTTGCTGGAAGCCGAAGGCTATCGGGTGGCGGTGGCGTCCAATGGCCAGGAAGCCCTGGACCTCCTGCAAAACGGCGAAAAGCCCTCGCTGATACTTTCGGATTTCATGATGCCGGTCATGAACGGGGGCGAGCTGGGCCAGGCCCTGAGCCAGGACCGGATGCTGAGCCAGATCCCGTTCATCTTCATGAGCGGGACCAGCCAGGATATCGTGCGGCGCGTATTCAGCGGCTACGATGCATTCTTGGTCAAACCCATTGAATTCGACTCCCTGCTGCTGGTCGTCAAGCGCCTGCTTGCAGCAGGACAACCGACTCAGGCCGCCAACGGGCAAGTGGAAGAGTCCATGCGCCACCTGCTCAGGGGCATACACATGCCCAGCCGCGACTGAGGCAAGCGGCAGTACACCGGCGCAGGGGTCGCAGACGCTTGCCATGCTTGCCGCTCCCAGGCAAGCGGACCCAACCAAAAGAGAGCGCGCAGCGCTCTCTTTTTGCAAGCGAGCGGCCGTGGCGACGAGCCTCGTGCAGTCGGTCAAGCTGCACGGGCACGATCCGTGGGCCCACCTCAAGGACGTGCTGCAGCGGCTGCGAGGACATCCGAACAACCGGATCGATGAGCTGCTGCCGCACAGGTGGGTGCCGAGCACATAGCCTCGTCAATACAGGACGGCTGGACGCTCACACTTAATCTGCAACACTCCTTCTGCTCACGCAGTTTTTATTGTGTTGCATCGACCGGTTGAATCCGCCGCCCAGAGCGGATACTGATCGGCAGGATCAATGCTCACAAACAGCGGTCGGCGGCTGCATGAACTCGATGGTCGCGCCGTCAGGGCCAACGACGTAGATCACCCGCGTTCCAGCACGCGCGCCACCCGCGATTGGCTGCGGCGTGCCTTGTGCCTTCCAACCGTAGGTGGCGATCCGCGCCAAGAGGGCATCGATGTCATCGACCACGAGGGCAAGATGCGCAAAGCCTGGGTCGAACGGTTTGGCCGGTTTGCTTGGCCGATCAATGCCCTGATACTCCAGGAGTTCGATCGTCTGATCTGCCAGCGACACGATTGCGATGCGTACCTCCGCCCCATGCGCGCCCGTCACTTGGCCGAGGAATTCGCCCCCCATTTCGCCCGTGCGCACGAGCCGCGCGCCAAGCCCATCAAGCCAAAACCGAAGCGCCTCATCGAGCGAGGCGACCGAGAAGCCGACGTGGTCGGCACGGCGTACTGACCTGCCCCCTTCCGTCATACCAATCAGTCGGAAGTCCGGGTTAAAGCTTACTTGATCTCATTGCTGGAAGCCGGCGGTCTCTGATTGATGATGCGATGCCGTTGAGCGAACTCAGCCGGTGGTATTCGTCCGAGACTGCTATGCGGTCGCACTTGGTTGTAGTCCTGGCGCCAGCTTGCAATCGTTGATCGCGCCTGTACCAGCGTCTCAAACCAGTGCTCGTTCAAGCACTCGTCACGGAACTTGCCATTGAAGCTCTCGATGTAGCCGTTTTGCATGGGGCGTCCTGGCTGGATCAGTATGTGGCGCACGCCATGTGATTGCGCCCAGGCGATGACGGCCCGACTGGTGAACTCTGGGCCGTTGTCGGTCCTCACTGCGGTTGGGTAACCTCTGAAGGTGGCCGCACGATCGAGCAGCCGGGTGACGTATTGCCCTGAGATTCCGTAGTCCACCGAGATATCCACGCATTCATGTGAGAAGTCATCAGCCACGGTCAAACACTTGATGCGCCGCCCATTGGCCAAGCTGTCGGAGACGAAGTCCATGCTCCAGACTTCATTGACATGCGTTGCCACCGTGAGGGCACGCGTTCGCTGGCAGCGCGCCGCACCTTCTTACG
>Ga0308157_10003288_pt1 | contig 23946 bp, 21 predicted proteins | sample PhyBR1_FD_201035 | JGI IMG/M metagenome (GOLD analysis project Ga0308157, IMG submission 201035) | Phyllosphere microbial communities from UC Gill Tract Community Farm, Albany, California, United States - DLSLB.R1 | ecosystem: Host-associated > Plants > Phyllosphere > Unclassified | place: USA...
CGTATGCCTATCTCAAGGATGTGCTGACGCGGCTGCCGACCCAACGGGCCAGTGAGATCGGGCAGTTGCTGCCGCATCAGTGGGTACCGGCCTGACTTACGCAAGGTGAGTTGGGCGGACGCTTACCAAGGTCACGCCGCTTTATACGGTCGTTCTCCCAAGGGCGATTAGCATCCGGCAGCTCGCCCGGTCACCTTCCCGGTGATGGGTGCTCTTTAACCTCATGGCCCTCGTGCGCCAGCTACACCGTACTGCGCTGTCCTGCAGCAACCTCCGATTCTTGCGCCAACTTGCGCCCGTCTCTTTTTCCAGAAAATAGACGGGCGCTCCTGACACTGCTGCAGCCCTGCTCGCACATGGCTTTGCGGCCATCCCCCTCGTGACAATCGGCGTGACAAACGCCGATGTCACCAGCAACAGCGCTGTAGATGATGGTGCCGCAGCCCAGGGAATGGACTGCACCTGACTGACAGTCAGGCATGCCCCGGTCATCGCATTGCTGCTTGCTTGTGGCTCAGGATCTCGCGGCGCTGGTCTCGTCAGCCAGTGCAGCCTCCACCCGCCCACCGCTATCGGTGCTCAGGAGGCCAGATCATGAGATGCCCTTGCTCTTAGTCGTAAGGAGCCGCCAGTCCCGCGTCAGTGGACACCCTCACAGGTCGCAGGGGCCTTGATCCCTGATAACACTCAGCATTCTTGGCGGGATGACGTGAGGATGGACTTCAGGCTAGCTAAGAGAGGACACAGATCATGGCTGTAGTTGAAACGCGAGGTGGGTGGAAGGTCAGTCCCAAGACTAGCGAAGCCGGCCCCATTTAAGCTTCACGAAAACCTGAAGTTGGACACCTCGTCATCGCAAGGGCTATTGTTTGGTAACCTCTACGCTTACTGGTTCACTGAGGATTGTAGCGAGAGGCTACAAGCTTCACCTGGGACGTAGAGGCTGAAGACGGTGATAGATACTAGCCTAGTGGCGAAGCTAAAGGCTGAGAATGCAAGATTGGTCGCCTTGCTGGATGCTCATGGCATCGATTGGCGTCTGCCGGCCGAGCCAGTCAAGATCGAGGTTGTTCAAGCAGAACACACACAACAATTCGGCACAGAAGCAAAGCTTGCCCTATTCCGGAGCTTGTTTCGTGGTAGGACAGACGTTTATCCAATTCGCTGGGAAAGCAAGGCAGGCAAATCAGGATACACACCCGCCTGCGCAAATGAATGGAAACCTGGCGTTTGTGAAAAGCCCCGAATTAAATGCGGGGACTGCGGTAATCGTCAGCTACTTCCTCTCACCGATGAGGTCGTTTATCGCCATCTAGCTGGTGAAGTGGTTATTGGCATCTACCCCCTGCTCCCGGATGACACCTGCTATCTTCTGGCGGTCGATTTTGATGAAGCCGAATGGCGTGATGATGCACGAGCCTTCGCTCAGTCGTGTCATGAACTGAACGTACCAATGGCACTGGAAATATCCCGTTCAGGTAAAGGCGCTCATTGCTGGATTTTCTTCAAGCAAAGTGTTCCCGCTCATGATGCCCGACGTCTTGGTGCGGCAATCATCAGCCATGCATGTGAACGTACACGCCAATTGGCACTCGCTTCTTATGATCGGTTGTTCCCAAATCAGGACTACATGCCTAGAGGCGGCTTCGGAAATCTTATCGCGCTTCCATTGCAAAAGCGAGCCAGAGCTCACAACAACAGCGTTTTTGTCGACAGCGAGCTTGAACCTTATCTCGATCAGTGGGCCTTCTTAGCATCGGTTCAGAAAATGCCTCCGGAGGATATTCCGTTCGTTGTCACCCAAGCGATTGGGAAGCAGGACCCTACAGGAGTCATGTATGTTGACGACGACGGCGATGCAGAACCTTGGAAGGCTCGTGAGTCAAAGTCACCAAAATTGACGTGCCCATTGCCAGCCTCTATCAACGTCACGCTGGCTAACATGATTTACTTTGAAAAGTCGGCGTTGCCGCAACCATTAGCAAACCAGCTTGTCCGGCTAGCCGCGTTTCAAAATCCCGAATTCTACAAAGCTCAAGCCATGCGCATGTCGGTGTGGAACAAGCCGAGAATAATCGGTTGCGCCCAGAACTTCCCCAAACATATTGCGCTGCCACGTGGCTGCCTGGATGCTGCACTGGAGCTGCTAGGGGTAAATGGCATCTCCCCTGAGTTTCAAGATGAACGCTTCGCCGGTGACCCGATTGACGTGAGTTTCCTCGGGACCTTGCGTCCAGACCAGGAAGATGCCATCGGCAAAATGCTGAATCATGATACCGGAATTCTTTGCGCATCTACGGCGTTCGGCAAAACGGTCAGCGCAGCTGCATTGATTGCTAGACGTGGCGTTAATACATTAATACTTGTGCATCGGACCGAATTATTAAGACAGTGGCAAGAACGCGTGCAAGCGTTCTTGGGTGTTGGCAAGGGTGTGGTTGGAACGATTGGGGGCGGAAAAGCAAAACCTACAGGCATCATCGATATTGCCGTAATGCAATCGTTATCGCGAAAAGGTGAGATCAGCGATCACGTTAAAAACTACGGACAAATTATCGTCGATGAGTGTCATCACTTGTCAGCAGTGTCATTCGAGGCACTACTGAGAACCACGACTGCGCGATACGTGCTGGGCCTCACGGCAACCCCAGTGCGACGAGATGGGCAACAACCAATAATTTTCATGCAATGCGGACCGATCCGACACTCTGCTGCTCGACCGGCGAGCGCACCTCATGATCTATCTGTCGTGCCCAGACTGCTACCAAAGCCAGTTGTGGTCCCTGACGGTTCTGGAATCCAAGACGTTTTCCGGAAGTTAGCAAGCGACTCTGAGCGGACAGCCAAAATCGTCTCGGAGATCGAACTGGCATACAGCCAAGGTAGAAAAATTCTAGTTCTAACAGAACGGACGGAGCATGTGGATACCTTGGAGCTTGAGTTGAAGCAGCGCGTGAATAACCTTTTCACACTTCATGGGCGAATGCCTAAAAAACAACGAATTGCCCGTATGCATGAGCTTGAGTGCCTTGCCCCGGATGCACCACGAGTACTGTTGGCGACGGGGAAACTAGTCGGTGAAGGCTTCGATCATCCGCCATTGGACACGCTGGTGCTGGCAATGCCCATCTCATGGAAGGGAATCCTCCAGCAATATGCAGGACGATTGCATCGGTCACATGCCGATAAAGCCGACGTGCGAGTGATCGACTTCGTTGACGAGGGCAGTGCCGCGCTAATGAGAATGTGGGATAAGCGCCAAGCAGGTTACAAAGCGATGGGCTACCGCATGACCGACCCCTTGATTACCATGGACCTAGTTTGAATACGGTTTGACGGTTCATACGCCACTACTCCGCTGCAATCGCGAAACCATAGTTATCCTCAATATCCGGTTCGTTAGCCGCTTACACTCGAAACCCAATATCACTCAGGTACTGCTCGGCAGTATTGCCCAGACAAAAACGAATGGTGGTAAAAAAACCCGGCCAACGTTGACGGTAATAGCGCTCCGCGAGTGAGCGCAAGGCTTCCTCAGGACGAATGTTCTGAAGGCGCAAGCTCTTCTTATTGCGTTCTATATCCCAGTGAACACGTAAGCGCGCCTCACACAAGCGAACGCAATTGAGATTGAGCATATCGATTGTGTGCTGCACCAACTCCTGGGTACTAGGGTGCTTGTTCCCCGGCAGCGCCGTGCGGGCACAGGCCTGCTCATCGGGAAGCAATCGTCCTGTACTTCTCTCCAGGAAAAACAGGCTTGGGAAAGAAGGTAAATTTGTTGGATTGATGACCCAGCCCTCGCAGCTTTCAGCAAGCTTGCCAGTTCCAATCATCTGATCCTTGTAGGCATCACAACTGAGGTTGGACGGTAACGGATCTAGCGCATAGGGCGCCGGCACATGGCGCTGAGATCCGCCCATGCAGACTGCGATCATGTTCTGCCAATCAAGTGCCCAATTATGGGCCGTCGCGGTATCCGATTTGGGATGAAAATGCTCCACTCGACACTTAAGTGAATCATTGTCGCGGATGTCAATTTCACAGTAGCCACACAGTCCGCCCTGCCCATTGACTAAGCGAAACCGGATAGCCTCGTACGCAGTTCGACCAGTTGCGTCGCCCCGCATCTGATCCCAAGTACTCCGCAAATTCCCTGCACGATACCCCGCCAGCTCATCGGGTTCATCAAGCCTAATGACTTGCTTCATTCACCCAACTCCCACTTACGATTCTCAATCTGAAGATCAGCATCAAGCAGTGCTGGCTCCTGCCCCTGATAGCGCTCATCTAGCTTTTTGCGCAGTTCCAGAGCTCGCGGACTACTCCACTGGTCTCTATCAACCAACGCCAGGTACTCCTTCAACTCTTGAGTCGCAAGGCTGGCTGGAGGACGTACTTCATCAAGACCCAGCACCTGCCGAAGCATACGCTCCGGCTCCGAGCCTTCGGTGCCTGGTGGCGCGGAATAGACCTTATTGTCCTTCAGTATGCGGATGCACTCGGAAGGCACGGACGTCAACACTTGCGGGCTATGAGTGGTTATAACGAACTGGATTTGCGGGAATACTTCTCGCAATTGGGTAAGGATGATTTGCTGCCAACGTGGGTGCAGGTGCATGTCCACTTCGTCGATCAGCACCACGCCGCGTGTTTGCCTTGCTGCATCGCCCCCCAGATGAGGGTTGAGTTTGATACAGCGATAGGCGATATCACCGATCATGGCTAGCACACTTCGGATGCCATCGCTGAGTTGGTCAACATCCAAGGTGCCATGTAGGTCATGGCTGAGTACCAACGAGCTTTCCTGAGTTACGCTGAATTCCAACTGGTGCCATCCGGTCGTCGTACTGAGAAAGCTATCGATGGCTTGCTGAACAACACGAACACGATCTTCTGCAGCCTGCAGTTCCTCAACACGTGCGCGCCTTTCAAGCTGGCGAATTTGCTGTTCGCGCAGACTCTGAAATGCCCAGATGAACCATTCCTTGAAGTGCTTGTAGGATGAGGCCGGATCCAGGCAGTTCAGGTAGGCGAATGTGCGGACATAAAAGTCGGTTTCGCGAGTGTCATCTTTGCCTTTCAAATTTTCAGTCAGGCGCTTCTGCGCCCAGAGCCGCCCAGTACCGTAGTAGCCAAATACCGGCAGATCCAAAGTCGGCTTTTCCGGGTCTCGGATTTGATCCTGGACAGCACCAGCCCACTGCCGCATAAACCCGGTATCACCGTCATCCTTGGTCTTGGTAGCTCTGGCTTCTTTATCTCGATAGCGAACCCATGTAGAGACTGCCCCGCTACCAAAGTCTCCAGACATAGTTACCCGAGCTGGTAACTGCCGGGCCATATCTCCACTGGTCAGACGCAACAGGCGCACGTCATCAATAGCGATAGCGTTACCAGGGTCGTTGAATGCATTACGTGCGAGGTCGAAGCTATTGACAAAGGGCCAGAGCGCGATACGAATAGCATCCAACAGGGTTGATTTGCCCTGGCCATTTTCAGCCACCAATACGGTTAGCTGTGAATGCAAGGGGACTTCCAGATCTGCGTAACAGCGGAAGTTCTCCAGACGCAACAGATCCAGCTTCACAGGCTTTCCTCCGGCTTAATCACTAGGGATAACATCTCACTCAAGTCGCATTTGACTCTGGCAATGTCGAACTCCAGCTCGCTCTTGAATGGATGCTTAATGTAATAAAGGCTACTCACCTATCGGCCATCCACCAGTAAATTGGCAAGAATGTATTTTTCGCCCGGATTGTAGCGGGAGAAGATCTCGTTCTTGGTGTGCTCCGCGATCATCGGATCGAATAGATGCGCCAGTTGGATACACCACGCCTCCAAGGTCAGCTTGAATTCGCTAGCTGGGGCATCAACCGCCAGAGCTATACTAGCCTGGGCCAGCTCAAGGCGGGGCTCGTCGCTGCGAAGCAGTATCTGGTCACCGTGACGACCGGCACATTTCTGGTAGCCGACGCGGACCGCCGAGTCACCAGCCTTGTCGACACTTGTGCCTTTAACCACCTCGTCGCCATGCAGGCCGCGAATCTGAGCGTCTTTTGCGATGTCCTCCAGACTGACCATTCGAGTTTCTACAAATTGTCAACTTTATCAGTCTACTTGAATGCCGCCGACCTCGTCACTCGACCCTCTCAGAAAGAAAGCCCCGATAGACGACGGCTTGGACATCTGCTTGACGGGACGTCGGCTCCACCGAGGCAAATTCACCTGGCTTGGCACGCGCCACGGTTCACAAATGGAGCTGAGCACCGAACTGCTACACACCTTGACACCGGGCTCACCATAGCAGAGAGGTTTGGTCAAATGCCTCAGCGTGCGGAGCAAAACGCAACCGCGGTGACAGCAAAGTCACACGCCACTCAAACCGGGCGCTAAACCGGGTATGACACATATCGACTCGTACTAAAACCCAGACCTTATGAGGCCTAAGCGCTCTGACTTCTGGTTTAACGTCTAAGCGGTAGCCTGCAGTAACCAGAAACCCCTTGCGGCTTATGCCTCAAGGGGTTTTCGTTTTTTGTGGCCTGTGCCGGCTTCATCGCCGGCAAGCCGGCTCCCACAGGCCGCCTCTGCGCGACAGACCAGCCCGTAGGGCTGGGTAATCTCCCACAATGTATCGCGCAGGCTTTGCAAATTTTGAGAAAGACAATTGCTCCGACCTGGTCCGCCGGTCCGGTATGGCCAAACGCCGGGCTGCCAGCGCATCACTTCACAAATTCCTGAACTGATTATTTGTCGCCAGCGATTTTTCCCCCCGGCAAGCCCCACCAGAATCGCTTCACCACAATCATAAAAAACCGTGAGGCCACCCCGTGGACCAGACCCTGCAGGTACGGCAAGCCGCCGCCGACCTTGTTGCCGCCTTCGCCAGCAATGACACCGCCCGCTACTTCGCCTGCTTCAGCGAAGACGCCACGTTCCTTTTTCACACCTTGGCGCAACCACTGCTGTCACGCCGGGCCTATGAGGAGGTCTGGGCCCAGTGGCAGGCCGAAGGGTTTGCCGTGCTCGCCTGCGCGTCCAGCAACGCCCAGGTCAGCCTGCAAGGCGACGTGGCGATCTTCATGCATGATGTGGCCACGCATCTGCGCATCGGCGGTGCCGAGCACCAGCTGAACGAGCGCGAGACCATCGTGTTCCGCCGCCACGCTGACCAGTGGCTGGCCTGCCACGAACACCTGTCGGCCGTATCGCCGGCCTGATCACCTTTTTGCGGCCCTGCCGCCCTGCCATCGCACCCACAAGAAGGCTTGCGCACTTCGCCGGCCCACAACAAGCGCTGGAGCATCACCATGAGCCACTCGACCGGTATCGAGACCAACGGTGTCGAACAGATCCCCGCCGATCAACGCGACGCCTCCCCGCTGGACCTGTTCCGCCTGATCTTCGGCGGCGCCAACACATTCGCCACCGCCGTGCTCGGCAGTTTCCCGGTGCTGTTCGGGCTGTCGTTCCAGGCGGGAGTGTGGGCAATCGTGCTCGGTGTCGCCGTTGGGGCGCTGATCCTGGCACCGATGGGCCTGTTCGGCGCGCTGAACGGCACCAACAACGCGGTCTCCTCGGGCGCGCACTTTGGCGTGCACGGACGCATCGTCGGCTCGTTCCTGTCGCTGCTCACGGCAGTGGCATTCTTTTCGCTGTCGGTGTGGAGTTCGGGCGATGCCCTTGTCGGCGGCGCCAAGCGCCTAGTCGGCCTGCCGGAAACCGACCTGACCCTGGGCCTGGCCTACGGCCTGTTCGCGGTGCTGGTGCTGGTGGTGTGCATCTTCGGCTTCCGCTTCATGCTGTGGGTCAACAAGATTGCCGTGTGGGCGTCGAGCCTGCTGTTCCTGCTGGGTATCGCTGCTTTTGCCGAGCCGTTCGACGCCGGCTACGCAGGCAGCGTAAACCTGGGCCAGGCCGGTTTCTGGGCAGCTTTCGTCGGCGCTGCGATCCTGGCCATGAGCAACCCGGTGTCATTCGGCGCCTTCCTCGGTGACTGGTCGCGCTACATTCCACGCGAAACCCCCAAGGCGCGCATCATGCTGGCGGTGATAGCGGCCCAGGGTGCCACGCTGATTCCATTCCTGTTCGGCCTGTGCACCGCCACCCTGGTGGCCACCCAGGCACCGGACTACATTGCCGCCAACAACTATGTCGGCGGGCTGCTGGCTGTCGCCCCCAGCTGGTTCTTCCTGCCGGTGTGCCTGATTGCGGTGATCGGCGGTATGTCCACCGGCACCACGGCGTTGTATGGCACAGGCCTGGACATGTCCAGCGTGTTCCCACGCCTGCTCAGCCGTGCCGGCGCCACGCTGCTGATCGGGGTGCTGGCGATCGGCTTCATTTTCATCGGCCGCTTCACCTTCAACCTGGTGCAGAGCGTGTCGACCTTCGCCGTGCTGATCATTACCTGCACCAGCCCGTGGATGGTGATCATGATCCTCGGCCTGGTCACCCGCCGTGGTTTCTACCACGCCGATGACCTGCAGGTATTCACCCGCGGCCAGCGGGGTGGCCACTACTGGTTCCTGCACGGCTGGAACTGGCGCGGCATGGGCGCTTGGGTCCCCAGCGCAGTGGTCGGCCTGTGCTTCGTGAACCTGCCGGGGCAGTTCGTCGGGCCGCTGGGCGACCTGGCCGGTGGCATTGACCTGAGCCTGCCGGTCACCCTGGGGTTGGCCGGGGTGCTGTACCTGCTGCTGCTCAACCTGTTCCCCGAACCTGCCGGCGTGTATGGCCCGCAGGGCCCACGTTGGGTGCGTTGCAAACAGACTGCGCACACGCCTGTAACCACTGCCGAAATGGCCTGACTGGAAACCACCATGACCACTTCCCACTACATTGCCGGCCGCTGGGTCGACGGCCAGGGCAGCGACTGCATCAGCGTCAACGACCCTGCACTGGGCCAACCGTTTGCCGAACTGATGGCTGCCAGTGCCGAGCAAGTCGACCAGGCCGTGGCCGCCGCACGTGCAGCCCTGCCCGCCTGGAAATGCACCAGCGCCAGTGAACGCGCGGCGTATCTGCGCGGCTTCGCCGAACAGCTTGGGCAACGCCGCGAAGCGCTGGTCAACCTGCAGATGCGCAACAACGGCAAGCCGCGCCACGAGGCAGAAGTCGACCTGGACGACGCCATCGCGACCTTCAGCTATTACGCCGAGCTGGCTGAACAACTGCCTGGGCAAAACCGCGACGTACCGCTGGCTGCACCCGGTTTCACCGCCCGCACCCGCCTGGAGCCGGTGGGCGTGGTCGGCCTGATCGTACCCTGGAACTTCCCGCTGGTGACCAGCGCCTGGAAGCTTGCCCCTGCGCTGGCCGCTGGCTGCACCGTGGTGCTCAAGCCTTCGGAAGTGACCCCACTGAACGAACTCGCCTACGGCCAGATCGCCGACACCCTGGGCCTGCCGGCCGGAGTGCTGAATATTGTCAATGGCAAAGCCGAGACGGGTGCCGCGCTGAGCAACCACACAGGCCTGGACAAACTGTCGTTCACAGGCAGCAATAACGTTGGCAGCCAGGTGATGCGCAGCGCAGCGGCACAATGCCGGCCGGTCACGCTAGAGTTGGGCGGCAAGTCGGCGATTCTGGTGTTCGATGACTGCGACGTCGATGCGGCGGTGCAATGGATCGTTGCCGGCATCTGCTGGAACGCGGGCCAGATGTGCTCGGCCACATCACGCCTGCTGGTACAGGACGGCATTGCCGACGCCCTGCTGCCGCGCCTGCAGGCAGCGCTGGAAAAGCTGCGGGTGGGCAGCCCGCTGAGCGAAGAAGCCGACATGGGCCCACTGACCAGCCAGGCCCAGTGGCTGAAGGTGGCCGGCTACTTTGCCACGGCGCGGGAGGAAGGCTTGCAGTGCCTGGTCGGTGGCAAAGTGCTGGACCGTGGCGGCTGGTTCGTCAGCCCTACCCTGTATGCCGATGTGCCTGAAGACAGCCGCCTGTGGAACGAAGAAATCTTTGGTCCGGTGTTGTGCGCACGGCGCTTCGCCAGCGAACAGCAGGCAATTGCCGAGGCCAACGACAGCCGCTTCGGCCTGGTGGCGACGGTGTGCACCACAGACCTGGCGCGCGCCGAGCGGGTGGCCGATGCGCTGGAGGTGGGCCATGTGTGGATCAACTCGGTGCAGGCGGTGTTCGTCGAGACCTCATGGGGTGGCACCAAGGGCAGCGGTATAGGCCGTGAGCTGGGCCCTTGGGGCTTGTCGGGCTACCAGTCGGTCAAGCATGTAACGCGGTGCCTGGGCTGAACTGTAGGAGGGCCGCACGTGGCGGCCCCTTTCGACAGCTTCTGCCATTCATCTAGTCGCGTGCCACTGGCATGAAGCGCATCACGGCGCTTCGTCAGCCGGGCGCGCAGCTTCCTGTACCAGCACCATGCTCTGCGGCGAAGACAAGGCGATACCCTCGTCACGCAGCCGCCCAAGAATGGTGAACAGCAGGTCACTGCGGGTGCCAGACACCTGGCGCGGCCCAGCCACATAGCCACTGACCGCGATCACCATGCCATTGCTGGTCAGGTCTTTGAACGACACCGAGCTGGCGGGCGCGTCCAGAATCGCCTCGTGTTCGTGGTAGGCCGCCAGCAGCAATTCACGTACACGGTTGGCATCCGTATCCAGCGGCAGGGTCAACGTAATGCCTACCACCCCTAGCGCGTTGCCCATGGTGACGTTGCGCACGTTCTGCGAGATGAACTGCGAGTTGGGTACGATCACCGTGGAACGGTCGGACATCTGGATTTCGGTAGCGCGCACGTTGATACGGCGAATGTCGCCCTCGACGCCGGCCAGGCTTACCCAATCGCCGACCTTCACCGGGCGTTCGGTGAGCAGGATCAGGCCCGAGATGAAGTTCTGCACGATCTGCTGCAGGCCAAAACCGATACCGACCGACAAGGCACTGACCACCCAGGTCAGGCTGGTAAGGTTGATGCGCAGGGTAGACATCACCAGCATGGCCAGGAAAATGAATCCGAGGTAGCCCACCAGGGTGACCAGCGAGGCGCGCATGCCGGCATCCATGTCGGTTTCCGGCAGCAGCCGTTCGCTGAGCCAGCGCTTGACCACCCGGATGGCGAACAAGCCGCCGAGCAGAATCGCCACCGCCAGCAGAATGTCCTGCGGCACGATGTTCAGGTTGCCCAGCAATTTGCCACCAGTACCGTCCCAGTCGCCCAGGCTGAGCAGCAGTTCGCTGGGGCTGGTGCCCGAAGGCATCAACGCCAGCAGCAGCGCCAGGAACAGCACTACGGTGCGGCCGATACCGGCCAGGATGGTGCTGGCCTGGGCCTGGTGACGTGGCGCCAGCCCCAGGGTCGACGCCAGTGCCAGGCCGCCGGGCTGGCGTGGCGACAGCAGGGTTTCGCACAGGTCGCCGAAGAAGCTGGTCAGCAGGTAGGCGCACGTGATCACCAGGCTGACCCACAGCAGCTTGGCTGTAAGGAAGTAGGCAAGGGTCAGGTACCCGGTCACCATGGCCAGCATGATCAACCCCAGCCAGATGACCATCACGAACGGGATCAACCCGCCCAGGCCGGTGGGGCGTTCCAGTTCATGCTTGCGCAGGGTGCGGCGGTAGCGCTGCAACGCGCCGGCGAAGATCATCGCCACTACCAGCGCGGTCAGGCCGTTCACCGCCACGGTCAGCGCCAGGCTGGCACCGATCACGGTGTTGATGCGCTCCATGGTCATCATGACCATCAGTGCCAGGGCCAGCACCTTGGGGAACCAGCCCAGCGCGCTGGCCACTTCGTCGTGAATGGCGGGCAGGCGCCAGGACGGGCGCTGCAGCATCAGCATGGCACGGCCCAGGCCCGCGATGAACGCGCTGAACACCACCAGCGCCAGGATGTGGTTGACCAGGCTGGCGATATCGCTGCCCAGTTCGGCATTGCTCTCCAACCCCCAGCGCAGCAGGGAAACCGAACCGGCGATGGTGCCCAGGGTTGCCAGGCTGACCCCTAGCGCCAGGGCACTGCGGCGCAGCCGGCCTTCGGGCAACCAGCGGACCATGGCACGGGCCAATAGCCGCTCTATCCACAGGCGTACCAAGGTCCAGACCAGGATGGCCGCTACCAGGCTGGCCATGAACGGCCAGCGGTGTTCGGGGCTGAACGCGCTGCCAATGGCAACGGCTGCTTCGCCCCGCAGGTCGCGCAGGCGCGCCACGTCATCCTGGGTGGGGCGGATGATGCTCTGCCAGAATGCCGGGCTCAACGGCGAGGCGGCGCGGCTGGTGATCTGCGAGTTGAACTGGCTGCGGCGCAAGTTGACGATTTGCGTAGACAGGTCGCGCGCCGACTGAGTCAGCTTGGTGGCCTGGTCCTGCTGGGCGACCAAGGCCTTTTTCTCGGCTTCCAGGGCCTTGCGCTGCTGGGTCAGGGCCGCAGGCTCGTCGGGCTGGGCCGGGCCAACCACCTTGAGCTTGTCGTCGAGCTTTTCCACATCGGTGGTGCGCTGCGCACTCAAGGCATCAGCCTGGCGCTGAACCTGCATGGCCGCCAGCCGCAACTGCGACAGCAGGTCGTCGTTGGCGTTACTGCTGACGCCTTGGCGAATCTGGTCCAGGCTATCGCTCAACTGCTCGATACTGGCGTTTTCATCCAGTGCCGGGGCTGCCGCATTGGCCAGGTTGGACAACGGTGTGGCGGGAGCCGCCGCGGCCGGGCCGGTGAGCACCAGCAGCAGCGCCAGCATGGCCATCAGGCCAGGGCAAAAACGAACAAGGCTCAGACGCCTCATCGAATATTCCTCTTTACAATCCGATTTGGCGGGGGATTCTACGCGGCTTCAAGGTATCAGGAGAGTGCCGTTTCTCGCCTCAGCAGTTGCTGCTTGCGCGCCACGCCCCAACGGTAGCCGCTGAGGTCGCCATCCCGGCGCACCACACGGTGACAAGGTATGGCCACGGCGATGCGATTGGCTGCACACGCCAGGGCTACCGCCCGCACCGCCTTGGGCGCGCCAATGCGTTCGGCAAGGTCGCTGTAGCTGATGCGGCTGCCAGCCGGCACCTCGCGCAGGGCTTGCCACACGCGCTCCTGGAACGCTGTGCCTTGTACATCCAGCGGCAGGGCCAGGCCCAGCGCCGGGGCCTCGACGAACCCCACCACCTCGGCAACCAGTTGCTCATAACCGCGGTCACCGCCGATCAACCGGGCCTTGGGGAACTGATCCTGAAGTTCATGCAGCAGGCTTTCAGGGTCGTCGCCCAGCAGGATCGCGCAAATGCCTTTCTCGCTTTGGGCCACCAGGATGGCGCCCAAATAACACTGGCCGAGAGCAAAATGAATGGTGGCCCCTGCGCCACCGGCCCGGTACTGCCGGGGGCGCATGCCCAGGCGCTGGTCGGCGCTGGCATAGAAGTGGCTGTTGGAGGTGTAGCCAGCATCGTAGATGGCATCGGTAACCGAGCACCGAGCATTTTCCAGGTGCGCGCGCAGGCGCCGGGCGCGAAAAGCGGTGGCGTAGGCCTTTGGGGTGACGCCGGTTTCGGCCTTGAACAGCCGGTGCAGGTGGTATGGGCTGACGGCCAGTTGCGCAGCGAGCTGGTCGAGGCTGGGGCTGGGGTCGCTGGCTTCGATCAGGCGGCAGGCGCGGATGACCAACTGGTTGTGGCGAGCCGCGCTGGCCTTGGCGCTAGCGGTGCAGCGCTTGCAGGCACGATAGCCAGCGGCTTCGGCAAACGCAGGGGTGTCGAAGAACTCGACGTTGCCGCGCTTGGCCAGCCGCGACTTGCAGTTGGGGTGGCAATAGATGCCGGTGGTGCGCACGGCATAGACGAAGTGGCCGACCGCAGCGGAGTCGCGGGCTTCGACGGCTTGCCAGCGTTGGTCGGGGGTGGTGTACGCGGTCATTGGTATGCTTCCAGACTCGTGCGGCCGGCTCCGGCCTTGACGGTGTATAAACCTCAGGCACGCCACAGGTACCAGGCCGCCACGGTTCGGTATGGCCGCCAAGCGCCGCCCAGCGAGCGCATCTGCGCCGGTGTCGGCGCTTTGTCCAGGCCCTTGAGGCGGCGATACCCCTCACGCACGCCAAAATCGTCGACGGGCAGGATATCCGATCGCTCCAGGCTATATATCAACAGCATTTCCACCGTCCACCGCCCTACCCCGCGCAGTGCTACCAGGCGTTCGATCAGGGCGTCGTCGCTCATGGCCAGTGCTGCTTCGCGGGTCGGCACCAGGCCGTCCAGCCTGGCTTGGGCAATGCCCTGGATAGTCGCCATCTTGCTCGCCGAAAAACCGCAGGCACGCAGGGTTTGCGGGCTTGCGGCCAATAACTGCTCGGGCGGCGGAAACGCATGCTGCGGGAACAACGCCAGCAACCGGCCCAGAATCGCCTCGGCCGCCCGGGCATGCAGCTGCTGGTAGGCAATCGCGCGCACCAGCGCCTCGTAAGGTTCGCGGCCAGGGGTGGCCTGGTGCAGGCATGGCCCGGTCGCGGCGACATGCCGCGCCCAGTCAGGGTCGAGCGCCGCCAGGTATTCGCCGGCTTGGCGGTAAGCCGCTGGGGAAAGGTCGGCCAGAATCATGGCGGCTCCATCACGTCGAGTGCAGGTGCAGCTTAGCGCAGCCGTTCATCGGGCGAACGCCGGTTCTTGCGCGGCTAATTCCTGGCCCACCATTGCCCCGCGCCATCCTCCGCGCATAGAATTGAGAACTGTTCACATTCGCACATCTCATGGGACCGGCCTTGGCAACGATGCAGATTAACGACACGCTCAAACCGGCCGAGGTCGCTCTGCTCTACCAGTCCCACCATGCCTGGCTGCGTGGCTGGTTGCGCAGCCGCGTGGGGTGCAGTGAACATGCGGCCGATCTGGCCCAGGATACCTTCGTGCGGGTATTGCGCGCACGCCAGGCATCGCCGTTGAAAGAGCCGCGCGCCTACCTGAGCAGCATTGCCCGTGGCTTGATGATCGACCAGTTCCGCCGCCGCGCGCTGGAGCGGGCCTACCAGCAGAGCCTGGCCCAGGTGCCAGAAACCGAGGTGCCCAGCGAAGAGGCTCGGTTACTCATCCTTGATGCCCTGGCGCGCCTGGACCGCGCCCTGCACCAGCTCAAACCGCGGGCGCGCCAGGCCTTCATGCTGGCCCAGCTGGACGGTATGAGCATTGTTCAGATCGCCCGGCAACTGCGGGTGTCGCGCGCGACCATCGAGCGCGACCTGGCCACCGCCCTGGGTGTCTGCTACCGGTTGCGCTATGCCGATGCCTGATGCCACCCCCACCCAAGCCCAGGTTGACCAGGCCATCGATTGGCTGGTGAAGCTGCGCTTCGACAGCCCCTGCCCGCGTACGCGGCAACAGTTTCAGCAATGGCTGGCCAGCCACCCGCATCACCCACTGGCCTGGCAGCGCGTGAGCCTGCTCAGCGACGAACTGGCAGGGCTGCCCAAGGACCTGAGCCGGCGCACCCTGGAAGGCAGCCAGCAGCAGCGTGGCAGCCGACGTAACCATCTCAAGCTGCTGGCGCTGCTGGCCGTCGGCGGCAGCCTGGGCCTGGCGGCGCGTGAACCACTGGGTTTACCTGAGCTGCTGGCCGACAACAGCACCGCCGTCGGCGAGCGTCGCCGGGTGCAGGGGCGCGACGGCAGCCGTATCCAGTTGAACACTGCCAGCGCCATCGACCTGGACTACAGCGTTGAACAGCGCCAGCTGGCGCTGCTACGCGGTGAAGTGAGCCTGGAGAGCAACGCCAACGACCACCGGCCGTTCCTGATCGAAACATCGGTTGGGCGGCTGGTGACCCTGGACGGCCAGTTGCTGCTGCGTGAAAACCGCCAGGGCCTGCTGCTGGCGGTGCGTCGTGGCCAGGTCACGCTGTTTCCCGCCTCGGCACTGCGCAGGCAAGTGCCGCCGGGCGAGACCTTGCAGGTGCGGCGCGACGGCCGTGTCCAGGCCGTGACGTTGCACAGTGACCCGTGGGGCTGGACTGACGGCGTACTCAGCGTGCAGCAGATGCCGCTTGGCGAGTTTGTCGCCGAACTGGGCCGTTATCGCCCCGGCCTGCTGCGCTGTGCGCCGGACGTAGCCGGCTTGGTGGTGTCTGGCACCTTCCAGCTGAGCGACACCGGCGCCATTCTGCACCTTCTCAGCCGCAGCCTGCCAGTGCGGGTCGAGTACCGTACCCAGTATTGGGTCAGCATCGCAGCCGCCTGACGATTGCAGGAGCAACTGTCTTTCTCAAAATTTGAAAAGCCTGCGCGATTCATTGTAGGAGCGGGTTCACCCGCGAAAGGGCCAGGCCTGCGGGCCAGTTTCTGCCAGGCATTGTGCGTTGCCGGCGCCACCGTATTCGCGGGTGAACCCGTTCCTACATCGATCAATGATGCCGGCCCGGCCCCGCAGGGCTACCGGCCACCCCAGCCCGTTGTAGAAGCGGCCTTGTATCGCGATGGGCCGCAAAGCGGCCATTTATGACCGAAGCAACCCCGAAGCCGTCAGTCCGCCAACGCGCGCAGGCGGCCCGCAGCCCGAAACGACTGCCGGGCAAAGCACACGAACAGCCCGGCCATCAGCGCCAGCGCCATTGGCAGGCCATGCGGCGCCACGCCCATCGCCGCACCACTGACCAGCGGCCCGACCAGGCTGCCAACGCCCCACAGCAGGCCCACGCTGGCATTGGCGGTCACCAGGTCCTGGCCCTTGAAGCGCTGGCCGATCAGCACCAACGCCAAGGTATAGATCCCCCCGGCCACCGCCCCCAGCACCACCAGCAACGGCCACAACAGCCAGGTCAGGTCCAGCAACCATGGCAAACCTATACCGATCGACATCGCCACCAGCCCGCACACCAGGTGCAGCCCGGTGCGCTCGACCCGATCGGCCAGCCAGCCCAGCGGCAGCTGGAACAACATGTCACCAGCAAACACCACCGTCACCATCAATGCCGCCACCCCCACGGCGAAGCCATGACTGCTGGCGTACACCGGCAGCAACGACAGCACCACGGCATCGAAGAACGAGAAAAACAGCACCGCCATGCACAACGCCGGCGCTACCCGGAAGAACCCCGCCAGGCCAAAGCTTTTCTCGCCTTCTTCGTGCGCCACATGGTCATTGGGCACCGTCAGCACGATGCACAGCAAGGCCAGGCCGTAGCCAACAGTGACCACGCCGGTGATCCATGGGCTGTCCGCACCCAATACTGCCAGCATGGCCGGGCCGAGCACCTGGAAGCCGGTAAAGCTGGTGGCATACAGGGCCATGATCTTGCCGCGGTTGTGCTCCGGGCACAGTTCGTTGACCCACGACTCGCCCAGGATGATGGCGATACCCATGCCCAGCCCCAGGCCAAGGCGCAGCAGCGCCAGCAGCCACAGCGAGCCAAAGGCCGCTTCGAGCAGGGCGATGCTGAGTGTGCACAGGCTGAAACACAGCAGGTAGATGGTGCGCCGGGTGAGGTGGCGGCAGCAGGCATCGACCAGGAATGCCGAAAGCATCATGCCGGCAGCAGGAATAGCCGAGATGATGCCGATTTCCAAGGTGCCCGCCCCTGCTTCATGCAGGCGCAACGAAACCAGGGGCAGGCTCGCCCCCAGGCTGAAACCCACGACCGAAACGGCGAACAACAGGCCCGCCAGCAAACGCATGTTCATGTACCACTCCTTGCAAACCGGAAAAACGTGCAGACACAGGCGCGCAGGCCAAAGTGGCCAGCGGCGCGAACGCGCAGATCAGGTCAGGCGAGGTGTGGCGAGAAGGTGAAGGCAAACAGCACGCTGCGACGGCGCTTGAGTACCGTGTCGCTCGGCCACGCATGGCGCAAGCCCTGACGGGCAGGCTGGCGGGCGCTGGGCAGTGACGGGGTACGGCGCATTGCTTGGCTACTACGCAGGTGGCTGGGGAAAGTGGCGGCACTCTAGGCCAAGGACAGTCCGGTCGTCAATCGGCAGGGGCCGCCGCGTGCAGCGGCCCCGACGAAATCAGCGCTTGCCGGTATTGGGCAGGAACACCGCCAGCAATCCGAACAGCGGCAGGAACGAACAGACGCCATAGACGTATTCGATGCCCCGCAAGTCTGCCACGTACCCCAGCAGCGCCGCACCGATGCCGCCGAAGCCGAACATCAGGCCGAAGAAGATGCCGGCAATCATGCCCACGCTGCCTGGCACGAGCTCCTGCGCATACACCACGATGGCGGAAAACGCCGAAGCCAGAATGAAGCCGATCACCACGCTCAGTACCGTGGTCCAGAACAGATCGGCATAGGGCAGCGCCAGGGTGAACGGGGTCACGCCCAGGATCGAGAACCAGATCACCGCCTTGCGCCCGATACGGTCACCGATCGGCCCGCCGAAGAAGGTCCCCGCCGCCACGGCCCCCAGGAACAGGAACAGGTGCAACTGCGAGCTGGCCACCGATACCGCGAATTTCTCGATCAGGTAGAAAGTGAAGTAGCTGGTGAAGCTGGCCATGTAGAAGTACTTGGAGAACACCAGCAGGCCCAACACGATCAGCGCCACGATCACCCGCTGGCGGGAGATGCCATGGGTGGCCTGCACCGCCTTGCGTGCCTTGGCCTGGTTGAGGTGTTCCTTGTACCAGCCACGCAGCATCAGGGTTACGCCAAGGAAGAACAACGCCGCCAGGCCGAACCAGGCGACGTGGGTCTGGCCGAACGGAATGACGATGGCCGCCGCCAGCAACGGGCCCAGCGCCGAACCGGTGTTACCCCCCACCTGGAAGGTTGACTGGGCCAGGCCAAAGCGCCCGCCCGAGGCCAGCCGCGCGATGCGCGATGTTTCGGGGTGGAAGGTGGAGGAACCGATGCCCACCAGTGCCGACGCCAGCAGGATCATCGGGAAGCTGCCGACGAACGCCAGCATCACGATCCCAACCAGGGTGCACAAGGTACCCAGCGGCAGCAGGTTCGGTGCTGGCCGACGGTCGGTGAAAAAGCCGACCCAGGGCTGCAACAGCGAGGCGGTGATCTGGAACGTCAGGGTGATCATGCCGATCTGGGCGAAGCTCAAGTTGTAATTGGCCTTGAGCATCGGGTAGATCGCCGGCAGTACCGACTGGATCAGGTCGTTGATCAGGTGCGCCAGCGCGCAGAAGCCGATGATACGCATCACCAGCGGCGTGGCCTGGTTGGCCGGTGCCTGGCTGGATGCGGTGGAGGCGCTACTGGTGGCCATTTGCCTAAATCTCCGTCCTTAGGTTTGGGATCCGATTATCGGGAAACAAATAGATACTTAGCTACCTTTTTTTCCCTCTGTCGCGACGTTCTTGAAAATGGTTCTCAATATAATTAGCATCCTTGTCTACTTCTCCTGTCATCGTTGGGCCCGCTGGCCCCTCTCGCGAGCAGACCGTACCCATGAGCCCGATGCCCGCCAAACAGCTGCAACCCCACCCCGAGCAGGAAGCGCTCGAGTGGTTCTCGGCGTTGCGCCACCCCAACTGTGACGACGCCCAGCGCCAGGCCTTCGTGGCCTGGTGCCAAGCCGCTGAAAACGCCGAGGCCTATGCCGAGCTGGAGCGTTTCTGGCAGCAGGTGCAGCCCCCACCCGCCCGCCCTCACCCACGGCAGCTACGCGAGCGCCGCAATCACCTGGGCAAATGGGTGGCGCTGGTCTTTCTCCTGGGCCTGGCCGCCGCAGCCTACCTGTACTGGCCATTGATGCAGCGCCTGGCCAGTGAGCTGCACACCGATGCCGGTGAGCGGCGGCGCACACGCCTGGCCGATGGCACAACCTTGAACCTGGACAGCGCCAGTGCGATGAATGTCGACCTGCGCGGTCGTACCCGCCAGTTGCACCTGGTACAGGGCCAGGTATACATGCAGGTGGCGCTCGATGGGCGCGCCCTGGAGGTGGCAGTGGGTAACGCACGCATCCAGGTGTTCGGCACCCGCCTGCAAGTCGCCCGCCACGCCAACCATGACGAACTGGTGGTCATCAGTGGCAAAGCCCTGGTCGTGCTGGGGGGGGAGCAGCGCCTGGTCTCCACCGGTGAAGGGGTAACGTTCGATGGCACGCGCATCCATGCGGTACGCCCAGCGGACCTGAAAACCGTAGACAGTTGGCGCAGCGGCTACCTGAAGGCCAGCGACATGCCGCTGGGGCAGGTGCTGGAGCGCCTGGCCAGCTACCAGGGCCAGCGGGTATGGCTCATGGATGAACAACTGGCCCATCGCCGTGTAAGCGGCGATTTCAACCTCGACCGCGCCGGGGAAACCCTGCAATCCCTGGCCGCCGCCCAGCATTTGCAGCTGCAGGGCGTGCTCGGGCACTGGCTGGTGGTGCGCTAGAAGCGGCCCTAGCCGCTAAGTTTTTGAAAGCGTGCAAATTTTTTTTGAAATGAGTGTTGACAGGGGGGGCCTTCAAGAGAATAATGCGCGCCATCGGCTACATAGCTCAGTTGGTTAGAGCATAGCATTCATAATGCTGGGGTCCGGGGTTCAAGTCCCTGTGTAGCCACCAAACAAGACGAAGGGCTTACCGCAAGGTAAGCCCTTTTTCTTTGCCTGCAGAAAAGCCCCGATCTATTTGACTGGGTTATCACCGGGGGCAGAAAGACGAACCAGAGCCGCCATCACCACCCCAGGTGCGATAACCCGCAGTATCGATGTGGATGCGCCCGCTCGGATAGCGCCCCAGGCCCATGTTCCAGTCCCGGCCATGCTGCTGCCAGAAGCGGCACAGTGGATAGGGGTCGGCCCAGGCAGGCAGCAGCATGTCGACCGCGAAAGCGCGGGTATGGGCACTGCCCACGGCGCCACCCGCGCAGCGATTGAGCTCGGGGCTGCGATAGGCCGACACCACTTCAAACTGGCGCAAGATACCAAGCCCCTCGAGCGCATCGAGCAACGACAACGTGGAACGCACCGCCGGCCAGTTATCGGCTGGCGGTACCGCGAACGGTGAGGCATGGCACAACTTCCAGTCCGACGCCGAACGCAGCAACTGGTGGATAGGCACAACGCCATAAAGACGCGCATCCACCAGCATCTCGCGAAACGGCCGGGTCTGATGGTCGCCCGCCCACTGCGCGAACATCCCTACGTCGCGCTCGTCCGTCAGTGCCATGGTGCTCGACAGCACACCCGCAGCCAGTAGCAACCCGCTTGCTCTTCTCTTTCCCACGCCCAGTGCCTCAGTATGAGCACGGCCGCCACCGCAGCAGGCCACTGACAAGGAGTTAAGCATGCACAACACGTTCTTACCGAGCCTCGCCGCCCTTGCCTTCAGCGGCCTGGCGCTGGCCGACGCACGCATCGACCTGGGCGACACCCAGCGCGTCACCCGCCTGTTCGCCTTCCCCAACAACTGCCACGTTGTCTGCTACCGCGACTGGACCCTGGAGCAGACCGTTGAGCACTACCTGACCCAGAGCGTACGCCGCGACGGCCATGCCAACGCCCAGGTGCGCGTCAGCCGCGAGCAGGACCAACTGCATGCCGCCATCACCGACGTGCCCGCCAATTATGTCGAGCCCCTGCGCAAGCTGCTGGACAGCGGCGAGCTGGCCTACAACGGTGCCAGCCAGCTGAACAAGGATGGCAAATGGTCCTACGACTGGTACCTGTTCCTGCCGCTGGGCATGGCCCTGCAGAACCGCCGCAGCATCGAGCTGCTGCACTTCCCGCCGGACTATTCGTTGACCCAGGCTCAGGACTACCTGCGCTCCAATACCACCGACCGCTGGGCGCAACTGCTGACCTTCAACGGCGTCGACGCCAGCCAGACGCCGGCCTACCAGACCATCATCGACATCGCCCCGATCGCGGCCCCGGCCAGTGCCGGCGATGCCTTGGCAGGCACCTACGGCTACTTCAAGGACTATCAGCTGCGCATGGTCAAGGAGATGGCCCTGCAGACCACCACCAAGCCACTGCCCATAGTCGCCTTCGGTGCGCCGGTGCGCAGCTGGATCCAGCAACAGTACGGGCCACAGGTGAATGTGCTGGGGCTGGTCAGCATCAGCCCGCAAGCGGGCGCGCAGGTGCCGGTGCTAGGCGCCAACCACCCGAGTGCGATCTGGTATGCGGCAAACAAGGACAGCCATGGCGGTGATCAGGATGCAGCCGATGCGGCCGGGCTGAAGATGATGGGGCAGGACTTGACCGCGGCCTGCTGGCAGGCAGGAATGGGGCGTAACCCGGGGGCCGAGCCAAAGATGACCCTGCAGGCTTGCTCAAGCAAGTGGCAGGTCACACAGAAGAAACAGACCTGTGAGCTGTTCTTCCGCACGGTGCGCAATTTCACGCCGGAACAGGCGGCGGCGAAATGCAATACCGGGGAGATGACCAGAAACCTGCGGGGCCTGCGCAAGCCGGCCCAGGCAATGCCGCCGCAGCGGTGAGCCACTTGCCGCCCCTTCATGGGCAAGCCCACGAAGGGGCGGTCAAGCCTCACTCAGTCTTCAAGCAGGGTGCACGCCATCACCAGGGCATCTTCACGGCCACCCGCCACTGGGTAATAGTCACGGCGACGGCCGATTTCATTGAAGCCGTAGCGCTCGTACAAGCGGTAGGCCGACTGGTTGCTGGCGCGTACTTCCAGGAAGCATTCGCGGCCATTGAGCTGGTAGGCACGGGCCATCAGGTGCTCCAGCAGGCGCAGGCCCAGGCCGCAACCCTGGTTCTCGGGTTTGACGGTAATGTTGAGCAGGTGCGCTTCGTCGATGATCACGTTGATCACCCCATGGCCCACTTGCTGCTCGCCATCGAACATCAGCCAGACTTCGTAGGATTTGAGCGCATCCTGGAAAATCCCGCGGGTCCAGGGATGGCTGAACGCGGCATATTCGATCTTAAGTACGGCATCCAGATCCGCCTCGGTCATCGGGCGAAAACTGATCGAGTCACTCATTCAACGCTCTTCCAGCGCGCCATCAGCTGGCGCATGGCTTTCCAGACGTCCGCCTTGCGCTGCGGCTCGTCCATCAACAGTTCAAGGCCCGGCAAGACCCAGGCGTCGCCCAGGCCGTCGAGCTTCAGGGTTTGGTAGTAGGCCTGGGCGTCGGCGTTGGCGGCAAAGCGCACCGCTGGCAGGCCCACCAGCCAGAGGCAGGCGCACGGCGCGTCTTCCAGGCGCGCCTGGACAAAGCCCTGGACAAAATCACGCGCCGCCTCCGGGCCCTGGTCCATATTGCCGCGTACCAGCAACGGCCAGCGCACCGGCTCGCCGATGATCTGCGGTGCATCGGGTAGCCCGGCGGCGCGCAGCATGTCCTTGAGCAGCAGGTAGGACGGGTCGCGGCTCTGGAACGGCTGGCCGGTGGCCAGCTCGACCAGCAGCAGGCAACTGCCGGCGCGCAGCAACTGCAGCGCGAAACGCGGCGGTGGCACCGGCGCCGGCCTTGGTGGTGCGGGTTGCGCCTCGGCCTCGACCGCCTTGACCGCCGGCTTGGGCCCACTGCCGGGCCGCGGGATCTCGATTTTGGGCCGCTCGGCGGAGCGTGCCTGGGGCGCGATTGGCTTTTCGTTGCCAGGGGGGGCCGGCCGCACATCGAAATCGAGGTCCTCGACCGGGGCCACCGGCAGCAGCAACTCGGGGCGCGACGGCGCAGCGAATGGCAGATCGGCGCGCGGCAGCCAGTGCACCACTTGCATGGCGGAAAGGAAGGCGCGGCGGCGAGGTTCGGTGAGCAAGGGGCGGGGTCCGAGGGGTGGAGGCAGTTGGGCATTCTAACGTGTACGCCTTGGTTTTTGCAGCGCCTATCAGACCGAGCGCCGCCCGCGCGGCGCTCAATCTCAAAACCACTGCACAAACACCGCCATACACCTACGCACTTCAGGGTTATTCCTCATTACAGACCAAGGGGTGAAAACCTCCCCCCCGGATGCAGTACAATCGCCCCTTTTTCTTGGCAACGAGTCGAAGCCAATGATCGAACCCAAGCGCGTCCTGCGCGCCCTAGCCGAACACTGGGCCCTGATCGAGCCGCTGTGCGAGCGTTTCGACCAGGGCACCCTGAGCCTGG
>Ga0308157_10003289_pt1 | contig 23937 bp, 23 predicted proteins | sample PhyBR1_FD_201035 | JGI IMG/M metagenome (GOLD analysis project Ga0308157, IMG submission 201035) | Phyllosphere microbial communities from UC Gill Tract Community Farm, Albany, California, United States - DLSLB.R1 | ecosystem: Host-associated > Plants > Phyllosphere > Unclassified | place: USA...
CTCTTCCCTCACGGGAAGAGGGGCCGCCTCTTTCTCGGGGGAGATCTTCCCTAGCGGAACATGCTCGCCACGTCGTGCTCGACCTGCTGATAACCCGTGCCGGCGATCTCGAGACGATGGGCGAGGTTGCTGAGCGCTTCCTCGACCTGCAGGTGCAGCGCCTGCCACTCGGCCGCGAGGCCCTGGAAGGCCTGCGATGCGGTGCCCTGCCATGCTCCCTCCAGCTGCTGCACGCGCCCCATGATCAGCGCGACCTCGGCGCGCAGGCGGTCGGATCCGGCGGCGACCTCGGATTTCGTGGCGATCAGCGAATCGCTGTCGACGGTGAACTGTGCCATGCTCTGCTCCCTTTCGTTGGTGGAACCACCGTAGGAGCGAGCCGTCGTGCGCTGCTCGGGCGAGCGCTGCGATCGTCAGATAACTTCGAGGCACGCGCGATTGTGAGCGCGCTGCCCCCTGGTCAGTCGGCGTCGGCGAGCGGGAACGCGACCTGGAAGGTGGATCCGCCTCCCGGCGTTTCGAAGACCGACACGGCGCCGCGGAGACGGTCGACGATCGAAGCCACGATCGCGAGCCCGAGGCCGGACCCGCCCGTCTCGCGGGTGCGCGACGTGTCGGCCCGCCAGAAGCGCTCGAAGATCTTCTCGCGGATCTCCGCAGGGATCCCCTCGCCATGGTCGACGACGGCGATCCACCCCATCTGCCGCGCGACGTCGACACCGACCTCGATCTCGATCGGCGCGCCGGGCTCACTGTAGCGACGGGCATTGCCGAGCAGGTTCGCCACGACCTGCTGAATGGGCTCCTCCGCCCCGCGCACGATGGGCGGCACATCGACGGGCTTTCCCCGCGCGGGGCCGGAGAAGTCGATCGCGGGGGCCGCGGGCTTCCGTCGGCGAGCGCCGCGCGCGCCGACGCCCAGCACCCCGAGCAGACCCGTCGTCGGGGCCGCCGCCGGGGGAGCAGCAGGCTCCGGGGCGGGCGGCAGCTGCGCCGCGGCGCGGGCGGGATCGGATCCGATGGTGATCGGCCCCGTGAGCGCTTCAAAGGTCGTGTCGTTGACGGCGACCTGTCGCGACGGATCCGCTGCGCGCAGATCGAGTGCGGCGTCGCGGGCAATGTTCCGCAGGTCGACGTCGACGATCTCGAGCTTTCGCCGCTCGTCGAGCCGCGCGAGCGAGAGCAGATCCTCGACGAGCGAGCTCATCCGCTTCGCCTCCTTCTCGATCCGCTCCATGGCGCGCGCCGTGTCCTCCGGCGTCTGCATCGCGCCCATGCGGTACAGCTCGGCATAGCCGCGCACGCTCACGAGAGGGGTGCGCAGCTCGTGGCTGGCGTCGCCGATGAACCGGCGCATCTTCTCGACGGTCGCGTCGCGCTCGGAGAACGACTCGTCCACGCGATCGAGCATGGTGTTGATCGCGATCTTGAGCCTCCCGACCTCGGTGCGCGGCTCGATATCCGTCGCGCGCTGCGAGAAATCTCCGTCGGCGATCGCGGTCGCGACGTCTTCGACCTGGGTGAGCCGGCGGAACGCGAGCGTGATGAGCCACCTCGTGCCGAGCGCGCCGACGATGATGGTCAGGATCGTCATCGTCGTGAACACGCCGATGTACGTCGTCATGAACGAATCGACGTCGGCCAGCGGCTGCGCGACGAGCTGCGCGTACAGCGTGCTCGACGAGGATCCGTCGACCTGGATCGTCGAGACGGCCGCCCGGTAGCCCGATCCCCCGGGCGCCGTGATCGTGAAGGGATGCCCCTGGCTCAGGAACGCGTCTTCGACGGTGAGCGAGGTGGGGAGGATGGGTTCGTCAGCGGCCCCCTGATCACCGCCGGCGACGGCCTGCAGCGTGCCATCGGTGTCGTAGATCGCGACGAGGTAGTCGGTGCGCGGTTCGGGGTTCTTCGTCTGCAGCGACACGGCACCCGACACGTCATCTTCGACGACGTCGTAGAGCGTCTCGTAGACGTCGGTTCCCGTCAGCTGCAGCACGCTCGAATCGACGTTGCTGTGCAGCATGGTGCGCAGCACCTGCATCGAGCCGACGCCGGCGGCGAGCAGACCGACCGCGAGCACCCCGACCGTCACGCCGGTGATCTTCGCGCGCAGACTCGTGCGCCGCCACCACCGGGTGAATGCGTCAGTTCGGGCGGCCAGGGTGCGTCCTCAGCTCAGAGCTTGTCGACCTTGAGCATGTAGCCGAAGCCGCGCTTGGTCTGGATGAGCGACTCGGTCGCGTGCGGATCGATCTTGCGGCGCAGATACGAGATGTAGCTCTCGACGATGCCGGCGTCGCCGTTGAAGTCGTATTCCCAGACGTGGTCGAGGATCTGCGCCTTGCTCAGCACGCGGTTCGGGTTCAGCATGAGGTAGCGCAGCAGCTTGAACTCGGTGGGGCTGAGGTCGATGGCGGTGTCGCCGACGTAGACGTCGTGCGTGTCCTGATCCATCGTCAGCTCGCCCGTGCGGATCACGGATTCCTCGTCCTCCGACTGCATGGTGCGGCGCAGCACGGCCTGGATGCGGGCGACGATCTCATCGAGGCTGAACGGCTTGGTGACGTAGTCGTCTCCTCCGACGTTCAGGCCCTTGATCTTGTCCTCCGTCTCGTCCTTGGCGGTGAGGAAGATGATCGGGGCGGTGTAACCGGCGTCGCGGAGACGCTTGGTGACGCTGAACCCGTTCATGTCGGGAAGCATGACGTCGAGAACGATCAGGTCGGGCTCCTCCTCGAGCACGGCCGAGATCGTCTGGGCTCCGTTGATGACGGTCCTGACCTGGAATCCGGCGAAACGCAGGCTCTGGGACAGGAGATCGCGGATGTTGGGCTCGTCGTCGACTACGAGGATGCGCGGTGCGGTCATGTCCCCATTATGTCCGCGAATGGACATCCTGTGGGCGTTTCCGGCGCTCGTCGGGCGAATTGATCAGGGGATTCGTCATCGCAGCAACGGATCTGAGGGAGGGGCCGACGTCGCGCCCAGCCGCAGCGAGACGGGCATCACGATGCCCGACGGGTGTTCGCCGCGGAGCAGCTCTCCGACGATCCGTCCCGCTTCGCGGCCGCGATCGCGCAGTGGCTGCACGACGGTCGTGAGGGGAAGATCGAGCCAGGGGATGTCGATGCCGTCGAATCCCGTGACCGTCAGATCGTCGGGAACGCGCAGACCGCGCTCGCGGACCGCAGCGATCGCGCCCGCGGCGAGGATGTCGTTCTGTGCGAGAAGGGCGGTCGCGTCGGGGGCCGCGTCGAGGAGCACGCGCGCCGCAGCGGATCCAGCGGCCGCATCACGCCCGCCCGCCTCGACGCGCAGTGCCCGGGGGAAGACGTTCATGATCGCCTCGAGGCGCCTCCGAATGGTCGGGTTCGCGATCGCCCCGACCTCGTGGCTGATCGGAACCGGGCGCCCGGGCGGGCGCTCCTCGCCGAGGTGCGTCGTGCGCATGACGACGCCGACGCGGCGGTGGCCGAGTGCGGAGATGTGCTCGGCCATGCGCGCCATTCCGCTCTCGTCGTCGATCTCGACGAGCGTGATGTCGTCGGCACGCGGGCCCTCGATCCCGACCATGGGCACGGCCCGGGCGCGCACGACGGGCAGCAGCAGATCGAACTCTTCGCCGCGGGTGGCGAAGACGACGGCGTCGACGGGCAGCGTGGCCAGCGGATCCTGCGCGGGAGAGATCTGGGCGCGCCCGGGCAGCAGGAGCTGCCCGAAACCGACCGATTCGAGGCTCTCCGACAGCCCGTCCATCGTGGCCAGAGCGACGGGGTTCTGGAAGGCGAGCCCCACGCGCTCCGCGATCACGATCCCCACGATTCCGCTGCGGCCGCTGCGCAGCGAGCTCGCGACCGGGTGCGGGCCGCTGTAGGAGAGGGCGCGCGCGGCATGCATGATCCGATCGTGCGTGTCGCCGCGCACGCGGTCCGACCCGCGGAAGGCGAGCGAGGCGGTCGACGTGGAGACGCCCGCGCGTGCGGCGACATCGGCGATCGTCACGCGGCCCGACCTGCCCCGCCCGACCGGAGGTGGTGTCGTCATGCGCCTCACAGTACCGCGCGATCGCAACGTTTCGATTCGTTCGCTCGGCGAGCGTCGGAACGTTGCCGTCCGTTCAGATCCGCGTCACCCGCGGTGCCGACCATCGAAACGGTGCGATAACCCCCCGCTTCACCGACAGAAGGAACGATCATCGTGCAGAAACTGCGTCACGTCATTGCAGCGTCAACGGCACTGTGCGCCGTCGGCGCCCTTGCGGCATGCGGCCCGGTCGCCGCCACGGGAAGCGACGCCGATGCGTCCGCCACGGGCGAGGACAGCCTCACCGTGTTCATCTCGGGCGACGTCAACGTCCAGGACCTCTGGGAGGACGGCATCATCCCCGCGTACGAGGAAGCCAACCCGGATGTGACCGTCAGTACGACCATCGATCTCCACGGTGAGCACGACCAGCAGACCGTGGCGAAGCTGACCACGTCGACGGAGGCCGGCGACGACCCCGGGTACGACCTCGTCGATGCCGGGTTCGTCACCTCGAGCGCGTCCGAGGCTGGAACGCTCCTCCCGGTCGGGGCCGACACGATCGCCGGGCTCGAGAACGTCCCGGAGACGACGATCGAGGCAGGCGGAGGCTTCGGCATCCCGTACCGCGCCTCGTCGGTGCTGCTGGCGTACGACACGACGAAGGTCGACGCGCCGCCCGAGACCCTTGACGGTCTCCTCGCCTGGATCGAAGAGAACCCTGGCGAGTTCGCCTACAACCCGCCGTCGACCGGCGGCTCCGGCGGTGCTTTCGTCACGACGGTGCTCGACAGCTTCCTGACACCGGAAGAGCAGGAATCGCTGCGTACGGCCGCCGACGCCGATGCCATGGCCGGCTGGGACAGCGGCTTCGACAGGCTCGCAGAGCTCGGGGCCTCCGTGTACCAGGGCGGGGTGTACCCGAACGGCAACACGCAGGTGCTCGAGCTGCTCGGCAGCGGTCAGATCTCGATGGCGCCCGTTTGGAGCGACCAGTTCATCACGTCGCAGGAGAGCGGTCTGATCGGCGACGACGTGGCGTATGCGCAGATCCACGATCCGAGCTTCACCGGAAACGCGTCGTATCTGGGGATCCCGCGCACGAGCGCCAGCACCGACGCCGCGATCGATCTGGTCGACTTCGTGCTCTCGAGCGAGGGCCAGCAGATCGTCGCGGAACAGATCTCGGGCTACCCCGTCGTCGACCTGGACACGTTGCCGGAGAGCGTCGCCGAGGCCTTCGCGGATGCCGATCCGACCGCGCTGCGACCGGGGTACTACTCGGAGGTCGGCTCGGAGATGGCGAACGAGTGGGATCAGCGAGTCCCGTGACCGGCATCGTCTTCGAGCCCGCGGTCGGAACGCCGACGGGCCGCGTCGCCCGACCCGCGCGGCCCGTCGCTCGGACGAAGGCGATGCGGCGGCGGGCGGCCGGATTCGCCATGGCGCTGCCTCCGGTGATGCTCATCGCGCTGTTCGTCGGCGTGCCCGTCGCTCTCTCCATCGGCTTCAGCTTCGGCATGACGGGCGGGCTCAATGCCACCGCGGCGGCGATCGGACAGAACGTCCACGATGCCGACGGGCTCATCACCGACGAGGCATACCGGCAGCTGTTCGCCGATCCGCGGTTCGGCCGGGATCTCGTCGCCACGATCATCGTGACCGCGACGACGACGGTTGCGACGCTCGCGCTCGCGATCGGCGTGGCGGTGCTGCTCAGGCTGCGCGGCGGATGGCTGGGCACGCTGGTCGCGGGCCTGGGCGTGGTGCCGCTGTTCATCCCCGTCGTCATCGCTTCGTGGGCGATCCTCACCTTCTACGCGGGTGATGGATTCGTGCGCAGCCTGTTCGCGCAGTTCGGCATCGAGGCGCCGACGCTCGGGTTCACCGTCACCGGCGTCGTCATCGCCTCGGTCTGGGTCAACCTGCCGTTCGCGCTCCTCATGGCGACGTCGGGGATGCAAGCCGTCCCGCAGGCGCTGATCGACGCCGCGCGCGACGCCGGCGCATCGACGCTGGGCGTCGTGCGGGGCGTGCTCGTGCCGATGGCGGGGATCCCGCTCGTGATCGCCGCGACGTTCACCGCCATCGGTGTGCTCGGGCAGTTCACGGTGCCGTACTTCATGGGCCCGAACGCGCCGCAGCAGCTCGGCGTCGCGATCAGCAACCAGTTCCAATCGTTCAATCAGCCGCAGCAGGCCGCGGCGATCGCCGTGATCGTGTTCGTGCTGGCCTCAGGGGTCGCCGCGGTCTACGTGTGGGCGAATTTCCGCAGCGCGAAGAAGGAGGGGCGAGTCTGATGCCCGATGCTGCTCGATCGTTCGCAGGACGAGCCGTGGTGATGGTCCTCATCGTGCTCGTGGGCGTCTTCATCCTCGGTCCGCTGCTCTGGCTCGGAGCGCACGCGTTCGCGACGGAATGGACCTATCCGAACCTGTTGCCCGAAGGTCTCACGCTCGACTGGTGGCGAGTCGTGTTCGACGACCCGGCGCTGTTCTCGTCCATGCAGAACTCGCTGTTCTTCGCGCCGCTGACGGTGCTGGTGTCGGCCCTCGTGTGCCTGCCCGCCGCATATGCGTTCTCGCGATTCGAGTTCCCCGGCCGGCGCGTGTTCCTCATCGGCCTGTTCGCGACGAACGCGTTCCCCAAGATGGGTCTCTTCGTCGCGATGGCGACCGTCTTCTACGGGCTGAACCTCATGGAGACGACGGTCGGCATCGTGATCGTGCACGTGATCGGCACCGTCGTGTTCATGACCTGGATCCCTGCTGCGGCCTTCAGCGCCGTGCCCCGCTCGCTCGAGGAGGCCGCGCGCGACGCTGGCGCGGGCCGCCTGCGCGTGTTCTTCGCCGTCACGCTGCCGATGGCGCTTCCCGGTATCCTCGTCGCCGCCGTGATGTCGTTCCTCGCGTCGTTCGACGAGGCGCAGGGAACCTACCTGGTCGGCGCCCCGTCGTACATGACCATGCCGACCGAGATGTACTCGCTCGTGCTGAACCACCCCCGTCAGGTTGCGGCGGTCTTCGCCATCCTGCTGTCCATCCCGTCCGTCGTCCTCCTGCTGCTCACCCGCCGTTACGTCATGGGCGGTCAGCTGGCCGAGGGCTTCCAGATCCGTTAGGAGAATCGTGACCACGTCACTCGTTCCCGGCCTGCGTCTCGCCGGACTCACGAAGGTGCTCGGCGGCCGCACGATCGTCGATGACCTGTCGCTCGACATCGCGCAGGGAGAGCTCGTGTCGCTGCTCGGGCCCTCCGGCTGCGGCAAGACGACGACGCTGCGCATGATCGCCGGATTCCTCGCACCGGACAGCGGGTCGATCGCCGTGCACGGCGACGACGTCACGGCCCTCGGGCCGGAGCGCCGTCCGAGCGCCATGGTGTTCCAGAACTACGCGCTCTGGCCGCACATGACGGTGGCGCGCAACGTGTCGTACCCGCTGCGCATCGCGCGCAGACCCCGCCGGGAGATCACCGCTCGCGTCGCCGAGGTGCTGGATCTCGTCGGGCTGTCGCATCATGCGGACAGCCGACCGGCGCAGATCTCGGGCGGCGAGCAGCAGCGGGCCTCGCTCGCGCGCGCCCTCGTCCAGCGCCCGCGTCTCCTCCTGCTCGACGAGCCGCTGTCCAATCTCGACGCGAAGCTGCGCGTGCGCGTGCGCGAGGAGATCCGCGACATCCAGCAGTCGCTCGGAATCACCACGGTGCTCGTGACGCACGATCAGGAAGAGGCGCTCGCGGTCTCGGACCGCGTCGCCGTCATGCACGACGGACGCATCGAGCAGGTCTCGACCCCCGCAGATCTCTATCGTGAACCGGCGACCGAGTTCGTGTCCGACTTCGTCGGCACGAGCAACCGGATCCCCGCGCTCGACCTCGGCGATGGCGAACCGGGCGCGCACTTCATGGTGCGCCCGGAGGATGTCGTTCTGGGCGTCGACGGAATCCCTGCGTGCGTGACCCGGGTGCTGCCGCACGGCCCGTTCACCGAGGTCGCGCTCATGGCTCGCGGCATCGAACTGCGGGCCTTCGTCAGCGGCGAGGCTCCGGCGACGGGCGATGATGTGCGCGTGCGCTTCGCTCGGGCGCTGCGGTACGTCGACGGCATCCTTGAACAGCGGACGGCTCCGCGCCTCGCGGAGGTCGCCGCATGAGCGCGCCGCGGATCGTCGCGCACCGGGGACGGCACGATGAGGGGAGGCTTCGGGAGAACACGATCGCCGCGATCCGTGCGGCGGCCGAGCGCGGCGCGGGTGCGATCGAGATCGATGTGCGCCTGACCGCTGACGGCGAGGTCGTGCTGCTGCATGACACCACGCTCGAGCGGCTCTGGGGTGATCCGCGGCCCGTTTCCGAGATGACGTGGACGCAGCTGCGCAGCGTCGGCGGGGGCGACATGCGCATTCCCTCGCTCGCCGAGGCGCTCGCGGTCGCGGCGGAGTGCGGCGCCGAGCTCGTGATCGACATGGATCACGCAGCGCCGGCGCGACCCGCCGCGCGTATGGTGCGCGACGCGGGCGCGCAGGCGCGCACGGAGTGGTGCGGCGCGACCGATGCGATGCTCACCGTGCGAGAGGAGCTCCCGGACGCGGTGATCCATCAGGAATGGCACACGCCGGATGCGCCGGACGGCGCGGCGCTCGCCGCGCTGCGACCCGCGTACGTCAACGCGCAGCATCTGCTCGTGGGCGCGCGGTTCGTCGACGCCGTGCACGCGCTCGGCGCGCGCGTGGCATGCTGGACCGTCGACGACCCGGCTCAGGCCGCTCACCTCATCGGCCTCGGGGTCGACTCGATCACGACGAACGATCTCGACGCCGTCGTCGGCGCCTCGCCGGACGCCGCCTCCCGCTGCCGGCACGTGGTGCACGAGGTCGCGGCGGGCGCAGCGGAGATCCTCGCCCGTGCGCGCACCGACGGCATCGGCGAGGTGATGACGAAGACCAGCCCGGCAGATCATGTGACCGACGTCGATCGCGCTGTCGAGCGATGGGTGCGCGGCATCATCGGCGCGCAGTTCCCCGATCACGATGTGGTGGGGGAGGAATACGGCGGCAGCTCCGATGGGAGCGCCCCGTGCTGGTACCTCGACCCCGTGGACGGCACGGCGAACCTCGCGAACGGCGTGCCGTGGACGAGCTTCTCGCTCGCGCTCGTGATCGACGGAGAGCCCGTCGTCGGTGCGATCCTCGACCCCGTCGGGGCCCGCCCCATCGTCGCGATGCGCGGCGCGGGCGCGTGGCGGGACGGCGAGCGCCTCTCCGCACCGACGTCGTCGGGCGATGCGATCGCCGGGCGCATCGTGACGACGGAGCTGGCAGGAGCCGATCCATGGCGCGGCTTCACGGAGACTCTGGGCGCGCTCGCGGCTCGGCACTGCACCGTGCGCGTGCCCGGATCCGGCACGGCGTCGCTCGCGGGCCCTGCGCTGGGGCGCGGGGCGGCCGCCGTCGTGCACCGCTACAGCGCGATCGACCACGCCGCGTCGGTTCTCATCGTGCGCGAGTCGGGCGGCGCGGTGAGTCTGCGCCCCGACGGCATCGTGATCACGGCGGTCGACGCTCGCACGGCGGCCGCGGTCGAGGAGATCGTCGTTCGCGCTCGCGCGGGTCAGCCGACGTCGACGGCGTCTGCGGCGTCGAGGATCGTGTAGCTGTACCCCTGCTCGGCGAGGAACCGCTGACGGTTCTGCGCGAACTCCTGGTCGACCGTGTCTCGGGCGATGAGCGTGTAGAAGCTCGCCGTGTGGCCGTTCGTCTTGGGCCGCAGCAGGCGCCCGAGCCGTTGCGCCTCCTCCTGGCGCGAGCCGAAGGATCCCGATACCTGAACGGCGACGGAGGCCTCGGGCAGATCGATCGAGAAGTTCGCGACCTTCGACACGACCAGGAGGTTCACGGATCCCTCGCGGAACGCCTGGAACAGCTGCTCGCGCTCGTCGACGGGAGTGGATCCGGTGATCTGCGGGGCGTCGAGAGCGTCGGCGAGCTCCTGCAGCTGGTCGAGGTACTGCCCGATCACGAGCACCTGCTCGCCCTCGTGGCGCGCGACGATATCGCGCACGGCATCGATCTTCGCGGGAGCGGTCGCCGCGAGGCGATAGCGCTGGTCGTCGGCCGCCGCCGCGTACTCGAGCCGCTCGTCGGCAGGAAGGTCGACGCGCACTTCGTAGCAGGCGGCGGGCGAGATGTACCCCTGCTGTTCGATCTGCTTCCAAGGCGCGTCGTAGCGCTTCGGCCCGATGAGGCTGAACACGTCGCCTTCGCGGCCGTCCTCGCGCACGAGCGTGGCGGTGAGCCCGAGGCGGCGGCGCGCCTGCAGGTCGGCGGTGAGCTTGAAGACGGGCGCCGGCAGCAGGTGCACCTCGTCGTAGACGATGAGGCCCCAGTCGAGCGCGTCGAGCACGCCGAGGTGCGCGTACTCGCCCTTCCGCTTGGAGGTGAGGATCTGGTAGGTGGCGATCGTGACGGGCTTGATCTCCTTGACCTGGCCCGAGTACTCGCCGATCTCCTCGGATGTGAGCGTGGTGCGCTTCAGCAGCTCGTCGCGCCACTGACGCGCCGAGACGGTGTTCGTCACGAGGATGAGCGTGGTCGTCTTGGTCTGCGCCATCGCGCCTGCGCCCACGAGCGTCTTCCCCGCGCCGCAGGGGAGCACCACAACGCCCGAGCCGTCCTTCGAGAACGTGTCGACGGCCTCCTGCTGGTAGGGGCGCAGGTGCCAGTCGCGGTCGTCGAGCCCGATCTCATGCGGCGTTCCGGGCGTGTAGCCGGCGAGATCCTCTGCGGGCCAGCCGACCTTCAGCAGTTCCTGCTTGATCTGTCCGCGCGCCCACGCGTCGATCACGAACGTGTCGGGGTCGGGGTGGCCGATCAGCAGATTCTGGATGCGCTTGTTGCGCGAGACCTCGGCGATCACCGCACGATCGATCGAGCGCAGCAGCAGCTCGCCGTCGTCGCCGCGCTCGATCGTGAGGCGGCCGTAGCGCTCGACCGTCTCGCGCAGATCGGTCGTGACCGACGGCGGCACGGGGAAACGGGTGAAGCGATCGAGCGTCGCGAGCATGTCGTCGGCCGTGTGGCCCGCGGCGCGGGCGTTCCACAGGCCGAGGCGCGTGATCCGATAGGTGTGGATGTGCTCGGGCGCGCGCTCCAGCTCCGCGAAGACGGCGAGCTCGTGGCGCGCCGTCTCGGCGTCCGGATGGGCGACCTCGAGCAGCACCGTTCGGTCGCTTTGCACAATCAGGGGCCCGTCAGACATAGCTGTCCATTCTACGCGCCCCGCGACCCCTAGAGGGGCCGGACCGAGGCGATGAGGCCCACGGGAAGCGTGCGCTCGACCTCGGCCGCCGCGTCGCGTCCGCGCAGGCGGCCGCCTCCGAGGCCGGTCGGCTCGAGGGTCAGCTCGCGCTCGGATCCGTCGGGCATGCGCACGGCGACGACGACCGACGTTCTGTCGCGGATCGCCGCGTCGAGCTCGCGCTCGAGCCATGCCCGGTCGGTGCCCTCGCCGTGCGACTCGCGCAGTCGGGCGATGAGCGCCGAATACGGATCGGCATCGCCGACGCCCTCGACGATGCCGTGCCGTTCCGCATGGGCCACGGATCCGTCGTCGTCGAGCACGACGGCGGGGTAACGGGCGTCGGAGAGCGCCCAGAACACGACATCGCGCGACGCCTTGGAGCGCAGCGCCTCGCCGTCGGAGGTGAGCCCGAGCGCCCCGAGCGCACGGTCGACCTCGATCGTGCGCATGAGGTCGCGGTCATCGCTCGACACGAGCGTCTGCCCCGTCGCGGAATCGCGCGATACGCGCACGAGGCCGTGTCGTTCTGCCGAGCGTCGGATGAGGTACTCGAGCGGCTGAGGGATTCCGGTCAGCGACAGCTGCGACAGGAACTCGCGCATGCCCTCGCTCGTCTCGCCGGTGCTGAGGGCGCGCGTGATCGTTCCCTCGGTGAAGCGATAGGCCGAGGCCTGGGCGTGCGATTCGCGCGTCGTCATCCCCCTCAAACGCACGTCGAGAGCGGGTTCGAGCAGGCCCGGACTGATCGCCGTGAGGTCGTTCTGCAGGTAGACGCGGTCGACCTCGCCCGGCATCAGAGCGACGAGCGGTGCGGTGTCGATGTCGCGGCCCCGGCGCAGCGGCGTCGCCCATTCCGGCTCGGAGGGCGGGGCGCCGTCGGCGATGAGGCCGATGAGCCGGGCGAACTCGCTCCAGCCCTCCGCGCGTGCGGGCCACGACGCGTCGAGCGGGTGGATCCCGGGCCACAGCGCCGGATCGATCCATCCCGGACCGTCGCGCAGACCGCGCGGAAGCGCGTCGCGGAACCGGATCGCGAGATCCGACCAGCGCTCGCGCGTCGAGAGGCGCACCCAGTCGGATCCGTCGGCCGTCGCGCCGATCCGACGGCCCTCTCCGCGCAGCAGATCCGTCGCGAGCCCGAGCTGCACGAGCATGTCGGCCTCTTCGGGCGTCTGCGCGAGCCCCTCGTCTGCGAGGCGGCGGCGCTCCACAGCGCTGAGCGCGCCGGTCCCCACCCGGGAGAGCGGCTTCGCGAGTGTCGAGATCACGAGGTCGGCGAGAGAAGCGATCGTCGTGAATGCGCGCTCGGCGGCGTGCGCTGCCTCGGACTCGCTCGCCGGCCGGGGCACCGAAAGCGCCGCATGTGCGATATCCGCTTTTTCGAGCTGCGCCGCGACTGCGGGGAGGGCAAGGCCGCGATCGTCCGTGAGCGCGAGCGTGCGGCGGGGCACGCCGGAAGCCAGATCGGCGAGCAGGTCGCGGTCGGCGTGCGACAGCGCGAGCGCGACCTGATCCGGATGCAGCAGCGTCTCCGCGACGTCGAACAGGTCGCGCCAGGCGGCCGCGGGGTTCGCTCCGGGGGAGATGCGATGCGCGGCGAACAGCTCCGCGAGCGCGTGGTCGTCGGCAGCGGCAAGGCGCTCGGCGATCATCCGCTGTGCGGTGCTGGAGGCGGGCGTCACGCTCGTCCGGCCCGGCCCCGTCTGATGAAGCTCATGATCAGAAGCGTGAGCAACAGGATGAACGCGACGATCGGTCCGATCATCTGGAGCAGTGAGACCGTGTACCACAGGGGCGTCGAGAAGTCGGTCACGCCGTTCGCCGAGCCGATGATCGTCGCGAAGAAGCACACGATCGACAGCACGAGGATCCCGAGGGAGGCGAACGCCAGTATTCGGTCGATGCGGCGCACGGGAGGGGCGTCGCCGTCTTCTCTGCTCATCGTCTCAACGATACGCCACGGCGCGCGGCACGGTAATCTGAGGGCGAGGGATCGCTCGATCCCTCTTTCTACATTCACCGCAGTTCACAGCGAGGTTGCGATGCCCACCGGCAAAGTCAGGTTCTACGACGACGAGAAGGGCTTCGGCTTCATCACGTCAGACGACGGACAGGACGTCTTTCTCCACAGCAGTGCGCTTCCCGAGGGCGCCTCGGTCCGCAAGGGGAGCAGGGTGGACTTCGGCGTCGCCGACGGACGCCGCGGGCCCTCCGCGCTCTCCGTGCGCGTGCTCGACGCACCGCCCAGCGCCGTGAAGGCGAAGCGCAAGAACGCCGACGACATGGCCGTCATCGTCGAGGATCTCGTGAAGCTGCTCGACGACATGGGCGGCGACCTGAGGCACGGCCGCTATCCCTCGAACGCTCAGGCGCGCAAGATCGCGACCGTTCTGCGGAAGGTCGCTGATGACATCGACGCCTGACTTCGATCGGAGCCTGCTCGAGGCGAAGAGCCTCGCGCTCGCAGCGCTCGCGGAGATCACGCCCGAGAGCACGATCGGCGAGCCGGCCGACTACGCGGTCGAGAGCGGCGGCGTCGTCAGCCTGCGCTTCCGCTCGCTGCTGCTCGGATACCCGGGCTGGTTCTGGACGGTTTCGCTCACCCGCGTCGAGGGGGAAGAGCCCACGGTCCTGGAGGCCGGGCTGCTGCCCGGCGACGGCGCCCTCCTCGCGCCCGAATGGGTGCCCTGGTCGCGGCGGCTCGAGGAGTACAAGGCGCACCAGGCCGAGATCAAGGCGAGCGAGGAAGCACAGGTCGATTCGAGCGACGACGGCGACGAGGATGACGACGACGATCTCGACGAGTCGGACTACCTGCACGCGGGCGATGTCGACGGCGTCGACATCGAAGAGCTCGATGACAGCTATGACGGCGACGACGACGTCGATCACGACGATGAGGGCGACCACGACGAGTGAGCCCCGCTCCGGCCGCCCCGTAAGATAGAGCGCATGACGCTCCAGATCCCCGCTGACCTTCTTCCCGCAGACGGACGATTCGGCTGCGGGCCGTCGAAGGTGCGCGACGCACAGGTGGCGTCGCTCGCGGAGGTCGGCGGGTCGCTGCTCGGTACGTCGCACCGCCAGGCGCCCGTGAAGAACCTCGTCGGCAGCGTGCGCGAGCGTCTCGCGCAACTGTTCCGTCTGCCCGAGGGGTACGAGATCATCCTCGGAAACGGCGGATCCACGGCATTCTGGGACGCGGCCGCGTTCGGCCTCATCGACGCGCGCAGCCAGAACCTCGCCTTCGGCGAGTTCGGCGGCAAGTTCGCCAAGGCCGCGAAGGCCCCCTGGCTCGAGGCCCCCGACGTGCGCGAGGCCGCGCCCGGCACGATCGCGCTGCCCGAGCCGACGCCCGGCGTCGACCTCTACGCGTGGCCGCACAACGAGACCTCGACGGGTGCGTACGCACCGATCGATCGTGTGTCCGCCGACGAGGGCGCGCTCACCGTGATCGACGCGACGAGCGCCGCCGGCGGCATCGACTTCGACATCGCTCAGGCCGATGTCTACTACTTCGCGCCGCAGAAGAACCTCGGTTCCGACGGCGGCCTGTGGCTCGCCGCCGTCTCGCCGGCCGCGATCGCGCGCATCGAGGCGATCGCAGCGTCGGGCCGCTACATCCCCGAGTCGCTCAACCTCGCGACCGCGCTCGACAACTCGCGGAAGAACCAGACCTACAACACCCCCGCCCTCACGACGCTGCACCTGCTCGACAGCCAGCTCGGATGGATCCTCGACAACGGCGGACTGACGTGGGCCGACGCGCGCACGCGCGAGTCGTCGGGCGTGCTCTACGACTGGGCCGAAGCCTCTGCGGTCGCCGCGCCCTTCGTCGCCGACCCCGCACACCGTTCGCCCGTCGTCGCCACGATCGACTTCTCCGACGACGTCGATGCCTCGGCGATCGCGAAGACGCTGCGCGCCAACGGCATCGTCGACACCGAGCCCTATCGCAAGCTCGGCCGCAACCAGCTGCGCGTGGCGACGTTCGTCTCGATCGAGCCCGACGATGTGCGTCAGCTCGTGAAGAGCATCGAGTTCGTTCTCGCGCACAAGGAGCAGTGATGGCTGACCTCATCGACACCACCGAGATGTACCTCCGCACGGTTCTCGAGCTGGAGGAGGAGGGCATCGTTCCGCTGCGCGCGCGCATCTCCGAGCGCCTCGGCCACTCCGGTCCGACGGTTTCGCAGACCGTCGGCCGCATGGATCGCGACGGCCTGATCCGCGTCGGCGACGATCGCCGTCTCGTGCTCACCGAGGTCGGCCGCCGCAAGGCCATCGGCGTGATGCGCAAGCATCGTCTCGCGGAGCGCCTGCTCAGCGATGTCATCGGCCTCGACTGGGCCTACGTGCACGAAGAGGCATGCCGCTGGGAGCATGTGATGAGCGAGCTCGTCGAGCGCCGCCTCGTCGAGCTGCTCGGGCACCCCGACGAGTCGCCGTACGGCAACCCGATCCCCGGCCTCAGCCAGATCGGTGAGATCGACGCGACGAACACCTTCAACGACGGCGTCGTGTGCGTGGTCAAGAAGCTCGAGGCAGAAGGCGGTCCGATCGAGGGCACGGTTCGACGCCTCGCGGAGCCGGTGCAGGTCGACCCTGAGGTGCTGCAGCAGCTGCGCGATGCGGGCGTCGTCCCGGGCGCGCGCGGAACCTTCTCGTTCAACGAGGGCTACGTGCTCGTGCAGATGGACGACGTCGACGACGCCCTCGAGCTGCCGGTGGAGATGGCCGCGCACGTGTTCCTCGTCGCTGAGTAGCGGCTCTGCGTTCGAAGAGTTTTTCGTCTCGACGTGACAGATTCGTTATCTTTCGTTACCGTATAGAGACACGGCAACGGAGGAATCGGATCTTGGAAAATACTCAGTCGGCTTCGCACGAGGTCACTCGGAGCGACGCTTCTGAAGCATCCGCACCCGTTCTCACCAGTCGTCAGGCGCTCGCCGCCGCGCGGAAAGACGTGCGCCGGGCGGAGCGATCCTCGCGGCAGGCCTCGTCGACGAAGAAGCGCATGACGCCCGCGCGCGCTCTCGGCACCATGGTCGCTGTGTGCGCACTGGTCGCCGGCGTCGCCATTCCGGCGTACGCGGCCACCCAGTCGCCTGCCGCGAACGCAGAGGCGAGCACGTGGGACGAGGCGACGAACGACTCGCAGGCATTCTCCTCGAGCGGCGATCTCGCCTCGGCGGATCTGACCTCGACGAGCTACGCGGCGCGCACCGCCGACGAGATCGCCCAGATCGACGCAGAGCGCAAGGCGCTCGAGCGCGCGAAAGAGCAGCAAGCGGCGCAGGAAGAGGCTGCGGTGCAGCAGCAGCCCGCGCCCGCTCAGGGAGCCCCGGCGGCGGCTGCCGAGGCGCCCGCCTCCGCACCGGAAGCGCCCCCGGCCACAGACGGCTCGTGGATCAACCCGCTCGGCGGGGCAGGCTATTACATCAGCCGTTCTGTCGGCAGCGGCCACGAGGGCGCCGACATGGTCACGTCGAGCCAGGCCGATTACACCGTGCCGATCTACGCGGCGAAGAGCGGAACGGTCATCACGTCCGGTGAGGTCGTCGGCGGCTGGGGCAACACGGTCGCGATCGACCACGGCGACGGCACGACCACGCTGTACGGCCACATGAGCCCCGGGTCCCGCCAGGTGCAGGTCGGCGAAACAGTCGAGCAGGGCCAGATGATCGGCTACGTCGGTTCGACCGGCCGATCGACCGCGCACCACCTTCACATCGAGCTGCGCATCAACGGCGCGATCGTCGACCCGGTGGGCAACCTGCCGATCTGATCGATCTTCGCGAAACGGCCGGCCGCGCATCGTCGCGGTGGGCCGTTTCGCGATTCGGCATGTGGGATTCACGCGGAATTCGTTCCCCGGGCGTGTCGGATGCGCTAACCTGATCGCGTCGCCGACGGAAGACACGCGAGAGGATCAGGCCATGGAGATACGCCCACGCATCCGAACCACGGATGCGCTCGGTCGTTATGTCCTACGGCATTGCGTGCAACACGATCGCGAGCTTCTCGCGATCCGACGCCGGGCGCTGTCTATTCGACAGCGCCTTTTCTCGTCTTCTCGCCCGAATTTTCGCGGCGGCGTTCATCGACTGATCCCGGAAGCCATCCGGGACCTGAAGAAAGGGTGCCGCACGTGCGCACACTCGTTTTGAATGCCGGCTTCGAGCCGCTTGCGATCGTCTCTTACAAACGCGCCATTGTTCTCGTCATGAATGACAAGGCGAATATTCTCGAATGCGATGATGATGCTCCCGTGTGGAGTGCCGCCGACGTGTTCGACAGACCCGCTGTCATCGTTCTCACGCATTATGTGCGCGTGCCGATGTCTCGTGAGGTTCCCGTCACGCGCCGCGGCGTGCTGCGAAGAGACGCGCACCGCTGCGCCTACTGCGGGCGTCCGGCGACGACGATCGATCACGTGCACCCGAGATCCCGCGGGGGAGCACAGAGCTGGGAGAACCTCGTCGCCGCGTGCGTGAAATGCAATAACGTCAAGAGCGATCGCACGCCGCAGGAGATGGGATGGCGCCTGCTCATCCGTCCGGGGTCGCCGCGCGGAACGGCATGGGCGGTTCGGGGAGCCGAGCGCGCAGATCCGTCATGGGTTCCCTATCTCGAAATGGCGGCGTAAGGCCGCGTCATCGTTTTTTCGTGAATGGCGATGAGACGCTGTGAATGATCAGATATGGTGATTGCTATGGCACGTAAAATCGTTCACCAGATCATTGACGATATCGATGGCACCGTTCTCGATCCCGGAGAAGGAGAAAGCGTTCATTTCTCTGTCGACGGCAAGGGGTATGAAATAGACCTCACGGAAGAGAACGCGCGCAAGCTGCGCGACACTCTCGCGCCGTTCATCTCCGCAGGCCGCCGATCGGGTGCACAGACCGCCAAGCGTGCGCGCGCAACCACATCCTCCAGCCATGACCTGAGCCGGGTGCGCGAGTGGGCACGTGAGAACGGGTACACGGTCAGCGACCGCGGACGTGTACCCGCAGCGGTGCTTGAGGCGTACGACGCGACGAACTGAGCCGGTTCTCACGAAGACGCGCCGCCCCGTAAGATGGGTGGGCGCGTCTTCGCGCGTTCGCCCCCGTAGCTCAGGGGATAGAGCACCGCTCTCCTAAAGCGGGTGTCACAGGTTCGAATCCTGTCGGGGGCGCATCGAGATGCCGTGCGATCACGGCAGAAGGCCGCGCCTGCGGGCGGCGGCGACCGCCGCGTGGCGCGTGGAAGCATCAAGCTTCGACATCGCCGTTCCGAGGTACGCCTTCACGGTGCCCTCGCGCAGGCCGAGCTGCGCCGCGATCTGTGCGTTCGTCGACCCGAGGCCCGCGCACGCGAGTACGTCGGTCTCGCGACGGGACAGGCGGATCCCGCTGTCGGACTTCGCGGTCGAGCCCGTGGTGGTCAGCGCCGCGAGCCGCTGCTCGACGTTCGCGAGGCGCGCGCGCAGCCGGTCGTCATCGATGGCCGCCGCGATCGTGCGCAGCTCGGCATAGCTTTCGCGCAGCTCCTCCTGCGCCCTCGGCGACAGGGGCGCTGACTCGAGCGGCTCCGGATCTCGCGGCTCGGACGCGGTCTCGCTCAGCCGGCGTCCGAGCTCTTCCGCGACCTTCACCGCAGGGGCGGCGGTGACGCCGCCCACGTTCCACACGCCCCATGTGCCGCCGTAGAGGATCCCTCGGGGCCGGCCGTCGACGAGCACGGGAACCGCCATGAGGGTTCCGATTCCCTCGCCGAGAACGTACGCGTCGTAATCGTGCGTGATCTGCCGCGCCGTACCGTAGTCACCGGTCATGCGCGGGCGCAGCTCGGCGAGGGCGCGACCGCCGAGGCCGCGCTCGGGGGCGACCGCGAGCCCCCGGAGCGCCGTCGTGCGGTTGCCGACGATGTTCGTCACGCGGGCGACGCCCGCATCGTCGAGCAGCCCGCCGAACGCCACCGGAAAACGCGTTCGGCGCGCGAACTCAGTGACGGCGCGGGTCAGCAGACGCGAGGTCTCCACGAGTCGTGCTCCTTTGCGAGTCTCGTCCGGTACCGACTTTCGGGGGTGCCGGGTACACGTTACGTCTTCGTACCGTCAGGGGGAACATTACATGCGGCAAGGAGGCCACATGACTGAAAACGATATCGGTCCCGCGACGGCTGCGAAGATCGACTTCGTCGTCGTCGAGAACACCGAGCGGTTCCGCACGCTGAAGAGATCCCACCGTTCGTTCGTCTTTCCGATGGCGGTGTTCTTCCTGCTCTGGTACTTCGTCTACGTGCTGCTGGCGGGCTGGGCACCCGACTTCATGGCGACGCGGGTGTGGGGAGACATCACGGTCGGGCTGCTGTTCGGACTCGGCCAGTTCGTGACGACGTTCGTCATCACGATGGTGTACGTCTCGTTCGCGAACCGGAAGCTGGACCCGATCGCGGCAGAGATCCGATCCGACCTCGAGAAGCAGGAGACCGGCGCATGAACGAATGGCTGTCATCCGCGGGATCGGCGATCGTCGCGGCGGTCGCGACCGTCGAGACGAACCCCGTGCTCAACATGTCGATCTTCGCGGCCTTCGTCGCCGTCACGATGTTCATCGTGATCCGCGCGAGCCGCAACAACAGGTCGGCCGCCGACTACTACGCAGGCGGTCGCTCGTTCACGGGGCCGCAGAACGGTTTCGCCATCTCGGGCGACTACCTTTCGGCGGCATCGTTCCTCGGCATCGTCGGGGCCATCGCGGTCAACGGCTACGACGGATTCCTTTACTCGATCGGATTCCTCGTCGCCTGGCTGGTCGCGCTGCTCCTCGTCGCCGAACTCATGCGCAACACGGGCAAGTTCACAATGGCCGACGTGCTGTCCTTCCGTCTCAAGCAGACGCCCGTGCGCATGGCCGCGGCGATCACGACGCTCGCCGTCTGCTTCTTCTACCTGCTCGCGCAGATGGCCGGGGCGGGCGGGCTCGTCTCGCTGCTCATGGGCATCGACAGCGAGATCGGACAGTCGCTCGTGATCGTCATCGTCGGCGTGATCATGGTGCTGTACGTGCTCATCGGCGGGATGAAGGGCACGACCTGGGTGCAGATCGTCAAGGCGTTCCTGCTCATCGGCGGAGCCCTTGTGATGACGGTCTGGGTGCTCGCGATCCACGGCTTCAGCCTCAACGGGCTGCTCGAGTCGGCCGTCGCGGCCTCTGAGCAGGGCGACAAGATCCTCGGACCGGGCCTGAAGTACTCGAACCCGGTCGACTTCCTCTCGCTCGGACTCGCGCTCGTGCTCGGCACCGCAGGCCTGCCGCACGTGCTGATGCGCTTCTACACGGTGCCGACCGCCAAGGAAGCGCGTCGATCGGTGACGTGGGCGATCTGGCTCATCGGGCTGTTCTACCTGCTGAGCCTGGTGCTCGGCTACGGTGCGGGCGCCCTCGTCGGCCCGCAGCAGATCCTCGATGCGCCCGGCGGGGTCAACTCTGCGGCACCGCTGCTCGCGAACGCTCTCGGCGGACCCATCCTGATGGGCTTCATCTCTGCGGTCGCCTTCGCGACGATCCTCGCGGTCGTCGCCGGCCTGACGATCACCGCATCAGCGTCGTTCGCCCACGACATCTACGCCAACGTGATCAAGAAGGGCAAGGTCACGGGGACCGGCGAGGTGAGGGTCGCGCGCATCACAACGCTCGTGGTCGGGGCGTTCGCCATCATCGGCGGCATCGGCGTACAGGGTCAGAACGTCGCGTTCCTCGTGGCGCTCGCATTCGCAGTGGCCGCCTCGGCCAACCTGCCGACGATCATCTACTCGCTGTTCTGGCGCGGGTTCACGACCACGGGTGCGGTGATGAGCATGTACGGCGGACTCGCGGCCGCTGTGATCCTCATCGTGCTGTCTCCGGTGTTCTCCGGAGCCGACGCAAGCGTGTTCTCACAGATCGACATCGCCGTGTTCCCCCTCGAGAACCCCGGCATCGTGTCGATTCCGATCGGGTTCGTACTCGGTTTCCTCGGATCCGTGCTCGGGCCGAAGAACGAAGATCCGAACAAGGCCGCCGAGATGGAGGTGCGCGCTCTCACCGGCCACGGCGCCGAGAAAGCCGTCGATCACTGATCGAGCACGCACCTCGCGGCGTTGTCGTCGGTCGGTGGGCGGGCGGCCCGACTTCCCTCCTCCGCCTTGCGATGCACGCACGCGATCAGCGATCGGGATCGTAATCGAGCACGCACCTCGCGGCGTTGTCGTCGGTCGGCGGGCGCCCGGCCCGCCTGCCCTCCTCCGTGAACACCGAGAACGAGCGGCGTGTGGCAGCTATTGCCACACGCCGCTCGTTGCGCGTCGGTGGCTCGCGACGAGGTGCGTGTCGATGATGCCGATGGCCTCCATCAGCGCGAACATCGTCGTGGGCCCGACCCATCGGAAGCCGCGCGACTTCAGCTCCTTCGACAGCGCGATCGATTCGTCGCTGGAGGTCGGCACGTCGTCGGGAGTCTGCGGGAACGGGGTCTCGGCGGGCCGGAAGCTCCACACGAGCGCGGCGAGGTCGGTGTCGGACTCCCGCAGCGCCACCGTGGCCCGAGCATTGTCGATCGTCGCGAGGATCTTCGCGCGGTTGCGGATGATGTCCGCGTCGGCGACCAGCCGCGCGACGTCGTCGTTTCCGAACGCGGCGACGACATCGGGATCGAACCGCGCGAACGCCCGTCGGAAGGCGGGCCGCTTGCGCAGCACGGTCGCCCAGCTGAGACCCGACTGGAACGCCTCGAGGCTCAACCGTTCGAACACGCCCTGCTCATCGCGCACCGGCATGCCCCACTCCGTGTCGTAATACTCCCGCAGCAGGTCGCTCTGCACTGCCCATGCCGGCCGGGCGAGACCGTCGGCCCCGGTGACGACCCCCGTATCGATCAGTTCTCCGTTCATACTCCCATCCTGACGGGCGACGGCCGATCCCGCGGACGCCGACGAGGGGCGTTGTGGAGGGGCTCGAGAATTCGCCGGTTGTGAGCGCAGTGCCCGGGCAGCGGGTATATCTGCTGATGAAATGCGGTAACGCGGCGATCCCATCCGAGAATTGCGCCGTTTTCCGCGTACCCTGGCGCGTGTGTGGCGTATCAAGGGATCAGCGGCGCTGTCCGGAGCGGAGGTAGGCGTGAGCCGAAGCGATCTGCAGTACCCGGATCCCGACGTTCTCGATGCGGAGGGCGGTCTGCAGGCCGACGCACGTCGGCTCGGCGGCGACTCGACGCTGCTCAAATACCGCGAGGGGCCCGAGTCGTTCATCGAGATCACGACCGCCCACCCCGGCAGCCTGCCGCAGTTCATCACGGGGCGTTCGACGCTGCTGTCGAACCTCTTCCGCGATGAGGTCGCCCTGCGCGGAGCGCGCCTCGCGGCAGAGCGGATCGCGGCGAAGAACGTCGAGCTGCGCACGTCGCGCGGCATCGACGCCGTGCGCCTCGCCGTCGGTCTCGCTTCGTGGCGCGCCGGCGACGAGGAGTTCACCGCACCCGTGCTGCTGCGCCCGCTCGGTCTGCGTCGCCACCATGCCGATTTCGAGCTGAAGCTGCGCGGGGGCTTCACGATCAACCCTGAGCTGCTGGCAGCGGCTCGCGAGCACCTGGGCATCGTCATCGACGGCGACGCACTCGCCGAGCTGGCCTATCAGGACGGCCTGTTCCAGCCGCAGCCGGTCATCGACCGCCTGCGAGCGCTCACAACCCACATCGAGCACTTCTCGGTCAAGGCGCGCCTCGTGGTGTCGGTGTTCGCCGACGTCGGCGGCCCGATGTCGCGCGACCTCGCACGGGCTGACCACCACCCGCTCCTCGGCGCGCTCGAGGGTGACGAGGACGACCTGCGCCAGGTGCAGCAGACCCGGCCCGTCGCGATGCCGACCGATCCCGACGACCGCTCGCCCGCGTCAGACACGCTGCTGCTCGACGCCGACGCCGAGCAGGAGGCCGTGCTCGCTCGCATCACCGCCGGACAGTCGCTCGCGGTGCACACGCTTCCCGGAACGGGCGGCACACAGACCGTGATCAATGCCGTGGGGGAGCTGGTTCGCGCCGGAAAGCGCGTGCTCGTCGTGAGCGCTCGCCGCTCGACGCTCGAGGGCGTCGCGCATCGCCTCCGAGGGATCCACCTCGACGGCCTCGCCGTGACCCCGACCGCGCTCAGGAGCGATCTGATCCGCGCGATCGGACGCAACGAGAAGGCCGTGCAGCCGAACGTCTCCGATGTCGACGATGCGCTCGTGCGCCTGCGCAGCGTGCTGCGTGACTATCGCGACGCGCTGGCGAAGCCGCGCGCCGATCTCGGCGTCTCGGTGCTCGACATGACGCGAGAGCTGACGCGCCTCGCGTCGCTGCCGGTGCCGCCGTCGTCGACCGCGCGCCTCGGCGAGGAAGCGCTGCGTGGGCTCTCGGGCGATCGCAGCGAGGCGGCGCGCACGCTCGCACATGCCGCTCGCCTCGGCGAGTTCCGCATCGGTCCCGACGATTCGCCCTGGTACGGCGTGAGCTTCGATACGACGGAAGACGCACGCACGGCTCATGCGCTCGCGGGGACCCTGCACACCGAGAGCGTGCCCGACCTGCTCGAACGCGGCTACGCGC
>Ga0308157_10003295_pt1 | contig 23903 bp, 17 predicted proteins | sample PhyBR1_FD_201035 | JGI IMG/M metagenome (GOLD analysis project Ga0308157, IMG submission 201035) | Phyllosphere microbial communities from UC Gill Tract Community Farm, Albany, California, United States - DLSLB.R1 | ecosystem: Host-associated > Plants > Phyllosphere > Unclassified | place: USA...
TAAAAAACAAGAACTAAAAATGCATATCGAAGCGTATAAAACTAATGTAAAAACAAAAAAAGACGCAAGTTTACTTGTTGCTCAATTGCAGTTTATCATTTCTGATTGTATCATAAATTTTGATCGCCAGGGACGCGAAAACATTCTTAAAATAGAAACTAACCGTGATATCAAAGAAATGGTTTACGGCGTTTTTAATAAACAAGGATTTCATTGTCAAATTATTTAAGTTAGAAAAGATGGATAAGGAGAAATTTGACGAGGAATTTAAAAAGTTATGGGAAGAGTCTCCCCTATCTCATTCCGACAGCGAAAAAGAAGCTTCGTGGGAACAATTTCATGCTAAAACATTTTCAGAGAAAAAAAGAAAATTTAAGCCTTGGCATCTTTATGCGGCAGCTTCGGTTTTACTTTTTGCACTTATTGGAACTGGAATTTATTTCAATAACGAATCTACAAATGAAAATGTAGTTCTAGCTGAAAATGTAATTGAAAACACAACCTCAGCAATAAAATATGTTGTCTTGCCAGACAGCTCAAAAGTTGAACTGAGTCCAAATTCTAAAATTTCTTTTGGAAGCAATTTCGCTTTAAATAGAAAGATTGAAATTGATGGCGAGGCTTATTTTAATGTAAAAAAAGACAAACAGCATCCTTTTCAGGTTTTTTGTGATGAAACCACAACTACTGTTTTAGGAACGTCTTTTACGGTTAAAGAATCTGAAAACGAACAAGTGACTGTTGAACTTTTTGAAGGAAGCGTTCAGATGAATGTAAAAGGGCAAAGCCAAAAATGGATTTTGAAACCGGGAGAAAAATTCACCTACGGAAACCAAACTGCTTCAATAACAGAATTCAGCCGATTTGTAGATTTTGACAACGAAAAACTGTCTGTTATCAGTCAATATATTGAAGAAAACTACGGTTACAAAGTCAATATTCCGAAAGAAAATCTTGATCAGAAAATCACTATCCGAATCAATAAAAGAGAAGATTTAAAAATAATTGTACAATTACTATCCGAAATGTATAACCTAAACTTTGAAATAAATGAAGATTTAAAACAGATCACTTTTCAATAAAAAACAAGAAAGGATGTAAGCCGCGAAACTACACATCCTCCTAATTTTTCAGGATAACACGAGGTTATTCCATTTAATAATATTCAAAAATACGAAATTTCATGAAGCATATAATTTCAGCGTGCTTTTTTTTATTCAGTTTATGTATGTCTGCACAGAGTGTTACAGTAACTGTAGATCAAAATGTAACTTTAAAAGAATTTTTCAAACAGATTGAAAGCCAAACCAATTTTAAATTTGCTTTTACAGATCAGATCGACACCAATAAAAAGTACTTTACACAGAAAAATACTTATAAGAATGTTGAAATCAGCAAGCTAATTACGGAATTAAACCAAACTTCTATTGTACAATTTTCTATAGTTGGCAATAATATTTTTGTGAAGCAGAAATCTCAAACTCCGAAACCAGCCAAAAAAAAAAGCAAGCTGACCGGTCACGTTTATGATGACGAAAGACAGCCTGTTATTGGAGCCAATATTTATATTAAAGAATTGGAAACAGGCGTTGTAACAGATGCGAACGGAAAATATAGTATCGATGTCCCTCACGGAAATTATACTGTACAGGTGAGTTATGTTGGATTTAAAAATGAAGAAAAACGCGTATCTATTTCAGACGACACCAAAGTTAACTTCAACGTAGATTCTGACAGCCAACAATTGGGAGAAGTTATTGTAATGAATAATAAAGCGGTTGATATTAAAACCACTCAAATGAGTGTTAACAAGCTTACGATGCAGGAAATTAAAAGAATTCCTGTTGCAATGGGAGAGCCTGATCCGTTAAAGTCAATTCTGACTTTGCCGGGAGTTACCAATGCAGGAGAAGCTTCTTCAGGATTTAATGTTCGTGGAGGTGCTGCCGATCAGAATTTGATTCTTTTGGATGGTGCGCCTGTTTACGCAGATTCGCACATGTTTGGGTTCTTTTCCATTTTCAATGCTGACATTGTTAACGGTTTAGATTTATATAAAGGAGGAATTCCGTCAAAATTTGGAGGACGTGTTTCTTCTGTTCTCGATGTTACGCAACAAACGGGAGATTTTGAAGAATATAAAGTAAACGGAGGAATCGGAATTATCTCAAGCCGACTTTTAGTTCAAGGTCCGTTGCAAAAAGAAAAAGGTTCGTTCATCCTTTCAGGACGAGCTTCGTATGCGCATTTGTTTATGAAACTGGCCGACAATAAAAACTCGGCCATGTTTTATGATTTGAATGCTAAATTAAATTATCGTTTTAATGCTAAAAACACATTGTCTTTTTCTGGTTATTTCGGAAATGATTTATTTGATATTAGTGATCGTTTTGGAAGTACTTACGGAAGCACAATGGGTATTTTGAGCTGGAAACATAAATTTTCTGATCGCTTAAACAGCAATTTATCTACTTTCTACAGTGATTACAGATTTAATCTAGAAATTCCTATTGAAAGTTTTAAATGGGATAGTAATATTGCGAGTTACGGATTGAAATACAATTGGAATTTGCAGCAATCTGAGAAGTTTAAAATCAATTACGGAATTGATGGTTTGTATTACAATTTCAATCCTGGAGTTGTAAAACCGACTTCTCCAGATTCTCAGTTTAATTATATGCAATTGGATAAGAAATATGCTCTAGAAGCTTCTGCGTTTGTTGATTTTGAAAATCAGATTACTGAGAAACTGAATTTCCGTTACGGACTTCGTTACAGCATGTTTTATCGTTTAGGAGATGAAACCATCAGCACTTACGAAAATGGCCAAGCGGTAGTATATAATCCGTTGTACAAAATTTATGAAGAAGGAACACCAAACGGAAGCATTTCGTACGGAAAAGGAAAAACCATCAGTAAGTTTAATAATTTTGAACCTCGAGCTGCCTTATCTTATGCTTTTAACGACGAAACTTCTATAAAAGCGAGCTACAACAGAATGGCCCAATACATTCATATTTTATCAAACACACAGTCTCCATTGCCAATGAGCATCTGGACACCAAGCGGGCCTTTTACAAAACCTCAACTTTTGGATCAGTACGCGATGGGATACTTTAGAAATTTCAAAGACGGAGATTATTCATTAGAAACCGAATTATTTTATAAAAATGTTCAAAATCGTATTGATTATATTGACGGCGCTGATATTTTGGCTAACAACAATATTGAGCAGGTTATTCTAAACGGAAAAGCCAGATCGTATGGAATGGAGCTGTTATTCAGAAAAAATACTGGCGTTTTTACAGGATGGATTTCGTATACTTTATCTAGAGCTGAACAAAAAACGCCTGGAAGAACTCCTGAAGAACCAGGAATTGCAAACGGCGACTGGTATTTATCTGGTTACGACAAATTGCATAATTTGAGCATTGTAGGAAGTTATGAACTGAATCCGAAATGGTCATTTAATGGAAATTTCACCCTGCAATCAGGACAGCCTGTAACGTATGCCAATGGATATTATGAAATGGGAGGCATTCATATTCCAAATTATTCTTTAAGAAATGAAAATCGTTTACCGCTTTTCCATCACTTAGATGTGGCAGCAACGTACACGCCAAAACCAGACAAAAAGAAAGGATGGCAAAGCTATTGGGTATTTAGCCTTTATAATATTTACAACAGAAAAAATGCAGCTTCGATGAGTTTTACAACCAATGAAGATACGGGAGCAAATGAAACCAGAAGACTTTCTATTTTCGGAATCGTACCTGGGGTTTCTTATAATTTTAAATTTTAATGCTATGAATAAATTGAAAAAATATACGATAATGAATAGAGCACTGGCATTAATAAGTCTTCTTTTTGTTTTTTCTTTTGCTTCTTGTGAAGATGTGGTCAATCTGGATCTAGAAACTGGCGAAACCAAATTGGTTATTGATGCCGAAATTATCTGGAAAAAAGGAACTGACGGAAAAGAACAAACCATAAAAATCAGTAAAACGGCTCCTTATTATAGCGGTTCTACGCCAAAGGTTTCTGGCGCTCAAGTAAGAGTAGAAAACAGTAACGGAGATGTTTTTGCGTTTAACGAAACCGAAACTGGAGTTTACAAATGCACTAATTTTGTTCCTGTTCTCAATGCCGATTATAAATTATTTGTTACTGCCGAAGGACAAAGTTTCACAGCAGTTGAAAAACTGACTTCTGTAACGCCAATAAATAAAATAGAGCAAAACATTGTTCCTGATTTTAACGGAAAAGATATTATTGAACTGACTTTTTATTACAACGACCCAGCAGATCAGATCAATTATTATGTAACCGATTATCAAGCTTCATTTTTGATTTATCCAGAATATGAAATCACGAATGATGAATTCTTTAACGGAAACGAAATTAGTACGAGATATTCTCATGAAGACAAAATGAAATCTGGAAATACGGTTACAATTACGCACAGAGGGGTTTCTAAAAACTTCTTCAATTACTGGAAATTAATTTTGGAAGCTTCAAGTTCAAATCCGTTTCTTGTTCCTCCAGGAAATATTAGAGGAAATATTATAAATACTTCTGATGCTAATAATTTTGCCTTTGGTTATTTCAGACTTTGCGAAGCAGATCAAGTTGATTATTTGGTGAAATAAAAGTCTTTTCCAATAAAACAAAAACCCCTTAAACATTGCTGTCTAAGGGGTTTTCTTTTAAAAGATTTATGTTAATCAAATCGTTCTTTGTATTTTTTAAATAACGTATTCATGATTAAAAGCACTATTCCAACTCCTAATAAAACCATGGCTCTAATTAGAAAATCTGCATTGGATAAGTCGAAAAACATGAGTCGTATTACACATATTCCTACCAATGATAGAGAAACATATCGGAAATATTTTTCTTTAAGAAGAATGCCTAATATAAGCAATCCTAAAGATTCTAATATCCAGAAGAACGTTAAAATTCCTTTATCGAATGTGAGGAACAAAAATAGACCAATACTAAAAGTGGCTGGATAAATGATGATACTGTTTCTAAATTCGAAATCTTCGATGTATTTATAGACAATAAAAATATATAGTGCCAGTAAAGCAAATATAATAAGGTATACAAATTCGAATCTAGATTCAAAATAATTGAAACTTACAAAAGCCAAATGAAAATTGGCCAGTAAGTAATATACAATACTGATCTCCTTTTTATTTCCTATATTTTTATAATAAAGAATAATATTTACAATAGCTGTTGAAGCCCAAAACACAGGAAGCCATTTATGCTCTAATTGTGTAAACATAATAGTAGAAAGCCAAAGATTGATGACAATTTGAAAATCTATTTTCAATTCTTTTATAAAATCTTTTTTCTTAATCAGGATCACTAGGACAATCAATAAAGCCACACTCAATAGCTGCAATCCCCAATCGATCATAGTAAAATCATTAAGTTTTTTGATGCTGTAAAAAGCAGAAACTAAAATGGGCAAAAGTGCAATAATTAAAACTGATTCTGGAGCTAAATTTATCTTTTTGTATAAAATCAAACCGAAATTCAAGATTGCCAAAAGCGTAAATATAGGTGCTAAATAGGCTGTTTCTACTTGAATGAACAATAAAGTTATGGTCCATAAATTTTGAACAATCGGTAAAACTGTAATAAACATTTTTCCCCTTTCTCTTGTACTTTTTACTTGTAAATAATAATAAACTACAGATAGCAAAACGCATAAGGTTTGCACGCTATAAAGTGTAATTTTATTATCAAGATCGGTATCAAAAATGGACTGATAAATACTTAAAAATACTGTTCCTATTAATAGTACAAATGAATAAATGTTGTAGCGCTTAAATTTTTCAATTTTCTGAAAAACCCAAAAAATCAATATAGCTAAACCTCCTAAATATATTGAAATGTAGGTAAGCTCAATACAAGAGAAACCAAAAATTAATGCATTAAAAAGTATTAGCTCACAATTTAATGTATGGAAACTTCCCCATCCAGAAATAGCTTCATTTGATTTGTTTCTTATTTTATCTGCAAACAAAATATAAACTTCGATGGCAGAAAGTCCCAAAACAATCAATCCAATTTCGATATTATTTAAAAATTGGGTGTTATATAAAAACAAAGCATTTCCGAATATTAAAAAAGCACAAAAAAGATACAGCAGAATTTGGTTGTCTGAAGAAAGTGTTTTTCGTTTAAATTGAAGCCAAAGAAATTCATGGTTTAATAAGGCGATACCAATCCAAGGCAAAATTTGAACAACATTTCCTAAAAACAAATACTTATACGAAAGTGAAACAAACAAAGCATTTGCACCAACTATACTGACTGTTTTAATAATGTTTTTATCTTCAAAGAATTCTTTTACAAACCAATTCGTTATGATTACAGAAACAATTCCTAAAGCATAAAAAATATCTGAATTAGATTTTGGTTCTATAGTAATTAATACCACTGCTACTACAATAGCAGTATTTAAAAAGATAAATCTTCCTATGTCAAATGTGTTTGTTTTGAATTTGAAACGCAAAAGACACCATAATAAAGCTATAAACACAAGTGGGTAATAAAACGAAATTTCGATAGTATGATACCAGCTTATGAAAAAAAATACCGAAAACAGGATCGAGAGAATACCATTTAAACTCAAATCTTTCTTTAAAACAAAAGCATCTGTTTCTAAAAATTCTCTTTTTGCAACACAAAAGACAGAAACTAGCAATGTTGCCAATGTCATCACAATTAAAGAAGCAAAGACGTTTGTAATATTGGTTTGTACGGAAGATGGATTGATATGTAAAATAAAGAAGCCTAAGATAAATATACCTAAAACATGATTGAGTCCTAAAAATATTTTATGCAATAAGGTTTCCTTGCTCTTGTAAACAATAATTAAACAGGTAACCACTAAGAAGTATAGTCCGCATGCAATAATATCGTAACCTACTTTCCAGTCATTAAGCATAAAAATAGTTAATGCAAAAAGTACAAACGAAACCATTCCGTCAAGATGATAAAGCCAGAAAATCTTTTTCTTTCTGGCAAACAGTGTTGCAAAAAGGCAAAGAATACCTGCAGCCAACAAAACAAAAATTTTGATTCTGCTTCCCGTTGAATGTAAAACCAGACCTAAAGCAAATAAAATCCAATTAATTAAATGTGTTACAAAAGCAATTTTGTCAAATCTCGTATTGACATAAATACTTCTGTATTGCATATACATACAACTTACCGAAACCAAAATAATACCAATTACTGCAAAAATATTTTGAGAATTGCTTAACGTATTTGCGCCCTGTGTAAACCAAATATCAAATATTATAAAACCGGAAATAACAATAAGTAAATGATATTCCCATTTTTCTTTGTACGATAAAATAATTCCTGCAGTTGCAGTAAGTGACGCCAATAAAAATGTGATTAAAAGTTTTTCTGGGATTACACAAAGAATTAAAATACTCAAAATCGTATGAAGCGACAAAAAGGTTTGCTGCTTAATAATATATCCCACATATAAATTAATTCCGATTCCTAATCCAATAAGTGAATACGCTAGAGGAATATTATCTATAAATGTAAGTGCTGGAATCTGCGATGCCCCAAAACAGCCAAACAAAAATAAACTTGCTCCAGCACTACGAAGCCAAAGTCCTGTTTTGAACCATTTTTCTTTTTTCTTTAAAAAATAATAGGAACCGCCTAAAATTCCAGCATAAAGCCAAAGAATTAATACACGGAACATTGGCGAAACTTTCAACGCTGTATAAATACTCAGATAACCAATTCCTAACACCATAATTGCAGTTCCTAGAATTCCTGTCCAGTTTTCGACAAATTGCTGTTCTAATTTTTTGATTAAAACTGAAAAAGCGCTTTCTACATAAATTTTCTCTTCTTCAAATTCTTTCGAATCATCATTTAGAGTCTCTTTATTTACAGGAAGCGTTTCAAAACTTTCTACAAACTGAGAATTTTCGTTTGCTTCAATTTCGTTATAGGAATCAGCTACTAAAGAATCCGAAACTAATATTGGACTTTCTGAAATTTCTGCTGTTATAATATTGTTTTCTTGAGAAATATCGTCAATAACAGAAGCAGTATCTGGAATAATTAAAGGTATGTTTTCGGGTATAGGCTCAGAAATTATTTCAATCTCTTCTGCTATAGAAGTCAAGTCTCCAGGTTTAAAATCAGGTTGAATCAGCTGATTTTTTATTTCTTCAATTTCTTTTTTCAAAGATTTATAGTCTTCCTTAATCTTTGAATAAGAAGAATCTAAAAATTCATTTTCTTTCTTTAATTTCGAAAAATTATTAAATAAAATGACAACACATGCAATTAATGATAAAAGAATAAAATTCTCCATAGTCCAAATTTTGAATTGGCTAATGTAAGAATTGTAATCTTAATTTAACTTTTTAAATAAAATAGTTTTGTGATAAAACAAAAAAACAAAAGACACCAGTAATTTGTGGTATTAAAACTACTGTTCAATTTGTTTTTTCGATCTGATACACAAAATTCAACTTTGGCTTTTCTCCAAAATAAGCCACTTCTTCTTCGGCTACTTTTTTGGCTCCTATTCTTGAAATTGCAATTTGCGATCGGATATTTTCTGAGCCAATGTGAAATTTCACTTTTGAAACAAATTGAAAAAGATAATCCAACATCGTCTTTTTTACACTTTGGTTCACACCTTTTCCCCAGCACGAAACAGCATAAAAAGTATAGCCGATGAAAATACTATCGTCTTCTTGATTGAAATCGTAAAATCTTGTACTTCCGATAAACTCTCCTGTTTCTTTACTTATAATCTTAAAAGCGCCTTTACTTTTCATGGCTCCTTCAAAGAAATTTCCAAAGACTTCTTTTTTCCATCGGTCTTTGTTTGGATGCTGTTCCCAAATTTTAGGATCGGAAGCTACTTTATACAAAGCCTCAAAATCTTTTTCTTCTAAAGGAGACAAAATGCAAAGATCATTTTCTAAAACGGGCTGTAAATTAAAATTCATATTTTTTATTGTTATAATACTAATTCCTCAAAAACAGGGTCTTGCAAAAGTGCTGTATACAAAGATTCAATAGATTTTTTTGGACCATGTATTTGCCATTCTAAAACTATTTGATCCAGATTACGACGCTGTGTAATCAGCTTTGATTTTACGCCATAGACTGAAAAAAGCTCATTGCATCTTGCGTATCCGCTATCAGAACGTTTAAAAGTTATTTGAAGGGTTTTATGTGCGTTGATGAGGTCTATTTTATTCTGAAGAAAAGTAAGCACCGTAAGAATGGAAAGAATCATCAAGGCCGCACAAGCCGATGCAAAATAATAACCCGCTCCTACTCCCATACTTACAGCCGCAACCGACCATATTGTTGCCGCCGTAGTAATACCGCTAACATGATTATCTGATCTAAAAATCACTCCTGCGCAAAGAAAACCTAAACCCGTTACAATATTAGAAGCTATTCTATCTGGATTTCCTGCTCCGCCAATCCATTCGGACATAAACGTAAAGAAACAAGCTCCGACAGAAATCATTATTGTGGTGCGAAGACCAGCCGCTTTTCCGCTATATTCTCTTTCGGCACCAATTAAAGCTCCCCAAAATGCTGCTAAAAGCAATCTTATGACAATTTCTAGTTCCATTGAAAGTCTTCTGTTTTTTCAAATAAAATTAAGGAAAAAACATAAAAAAAACCTCCAAAATCAAAATGACTTTGAAGTTTTTCTACTTTGTCTTACTTATATTCTTCTTCTTTTTGCTTGTACCAATCTTTCATCACATAAAAAGCTTTCTTTTTAATTCCGTTGCTTGAAATTAATCCTTTACGGTTAAAGAAATCCTGAATGTTTGGCAATTGTCTTCTTGGCGATCTAAAGTCAACTAGAATCCAAGGTGAAACTCCTGCTAAACCTGCAATACGATTGAACATTTGTGTATTCTGAATGTACAATTCTTCTTGATATTCTTCGTTCCAACGTTCTTTTTTATCGCCGTGCAAACCTTGCAGCGCTTCGCCACCAAACTCACTTATAATAACGGGCTTGTTGTACGGAATTACCCATTGCATGTCTTTGCAAGATTCATTGGTTCCTCTGTACCAGCCCAAATATTGGTTGAAACTTACAATATCTACATATTCATTCATATTATCATGAAGCGTATTGATGTTGTTTGAACTCGAAGTTACTTCCATCGCCATACTAATCAAACGAGAATTGTCTTGGGTACGTGCATATTTTGCTAATTTGCTTAAAAATGCATCTCGGTCATCGCCGTGTGGTGTTTCGTTAGCAATTGACCAAATTACGATTCCGCAACGGTTTTTATCTCTGTAAATCATATCGTGCAATTGGCGTTCGGCATTAGCATATGTATTTGGATTTGTCCACGAAATGGTCCAATAAACCGGAACTTCAGACCAAATCATTAATCCCATTTTTTCAGCCTGTTTAACCATGTTTTCGTTGTGCGGATAGTGCGCCAAACGTACATAATTGCAACCCATTTCTTTTGCCCAAGTCAGTAATGTAATTGCATCTTCTTGAGACCAAGCTCTTCCAGATCTGAAAGGTGCTTCTTCGTGAATACTGATTCCTCGCAAAAAAACTTTTTTTCCGTTTAGCAAAATTTCTTTGCCTTTAGTTTCAATTGTTCTAAAACCAATTTGATCGGCAATATTTTCATCAGCTTTAGAAATGGTTACATCATATAATTTTGGTTTTTCAGGCGTCCATAAAACAGGATTGGCTTTAATTTCAAAAGAGGCAATTCCCTTAGAATCGGTGGTAACGCTTTTTTTAATTTTCAATTCTGGAATGGAAACTGAAACTGTTTGATTTGCCAGTTCGCTATTCAGTTTTATCCAACCCGAAATTTTTCCTTTTTCTTTTTTATCCAATTGAACCAGATAATCTTCGATATAAGTATTCGGAACTTGAGCCAAAGTTACGTCTCTTGTGATTCCGCCGTAATTCCACCAATCCATATTTACGGTTGGCACATTGTCTTTATGGCGTTTATTATCGACTTTTACTACTACGAAATTGTTTCCATCGACTAATAAATTGGTTACATCAAAATTAAAAGGCGTATAACCGCCCATGTGTGTTCCTGCCAGTTTTCCGTTTACGTAAACTTTCGCATCATAATTGACTGCCCCAAAATGAAGAATTCCTTTCGATTTTGCATCTTTTTTATAATTGAAGTCTTTCTGAAACCAAACCGTTCCCTCGTAAAAAAATAATCTTTGATCTTTCGAATTCCAATCAGACGGAATATCCATTACTGCTGATGTTGCAAAATTATATTCGCTCAATTCTGTGGTGTTCCATTTTTTATTTTCAAAAAATCCGTTGTCTTTAAAAGGCTCTAAACGGTAATTGAAATATCCGTTTTCCAGCGGATCTACGATATAACTCCATTTTCCGTTTAAAGTAATATTGTTTCGCGAAGAAATATTAGCCACCAGCGGAATTTCCTGCGCTATCGTTTTTCCAATAAACAGAAAAATACAGCACAGCATTATTATCTTTTTCATAGTTAAAATCATTTTGGTTTTTGAAGGTCTTTAGTTAGTAAAATATGAAGGTTATAAAGTTAAAAAGTTTCTCAAATTCACTAGTAAACAAACATTCCGTATTAGTTAAAAATAACCCATCAAATACTTATCAATCTTGTGTTATCAGGTTTTTTTAGTCGCTTTTCTTTCTTTATTTCTATTAAAACAAGCCATTCTCAATATATCGCTCCGCTGGAGCTTTTTGAATGTGAGAATTTAAATTATGCTATAAATATTTTGCTCCGCTGGAGCAATTCATAAAAACTCACAATTTTTAGATATTAATTTTAGTGTATATTTAATCAAAAAAACTATCCCTTTTTTCATTAAACATGGAGCAATTAGAAAATATAATTAAACAAGTTTCAACTAAAAATAAAAGAAACCTTTTTACTTTTTTAACTGGTGCTGGAATCTCTTCTGAAAGTGGAATTCCGACCTATAGAGGTATAGATGGTATTTGGATTAAGGGAACAAAATTTCATAAACCAGAAGAATTTGGAACTTTTAAGTACTTCAAAGAAAATTCCGAGGAAGTTTGGCAATATTCATTGTTTAGAAAAAAAATGTTTGAAAATGCAAAACCAAATGCAAGTCATTACGAATTGGTCGAAATTGAAAACATTTTAAAAGATAGATTTCATTTAATTACTCAAAACATAGACAACCTACACCGATTAAGCGGAACAGAAAGAATTTTTGAAATTCATGGAAATAATAGACAAATAAAGTGCTCAAACGGTTGCAGAGAAATCATAAATCTACCAGAAGAAATAAAAGGAAAAGAGATTGATGAAGATTTAACTGAAAAAGAAATTGAGCTTTTAAAATGTAAAAGTTGCGGAAGTTGGATGAGACCAAATATTTTATGGTTTGATGAATACTACGATGAACAAACGAATAAAAAATTTAGTTCTTTGAAAATTGCCAAAAACTCTGGAATACTTTTTATTCTAGGAACTTCTGGCGCCACGAATCTACCTGTTGCAATTGCAGAAACTACTTTAAAATATGGCGGAACGATCGTTGATATTAATATAGAAGACAATCAGTTTACGGCTTTAATAAAAGACAAAAAAAATAAAATCATCATTCGCAAAACATCTACCGAGGCTTTAAAAATGATTAAAGAAATGATTAAAAGCATTATTTGACTTAAAAAATAATGTTTTAATTAAATGAAAAATCAATTAAATAAAATGACAGCAACAGAAATATTTAATATAAAATTAGCGGAATTAAAATCTCAAATAATTGAAGTCCAAAAAAACAAAAACACTTCTGGCATTCTTCTATATAAAGATTATTTATCAAAAATGTATGAGTGGTATGTTGCATTAGGAATTGAAGAAAAATGGCTAATTAACATTTATAAAACAAAAGATGGACACAATTTATTTCATTTGCTAGCTCCAGAGTTCAAAAATAATTTAATTGATTTAGAAGATTTTAGAGTTAATTATCTTAACGATATAACTATTTTAAATAGTAAATATCGAGGTTTTGAGTATATATATGTTTACCTATATATTTACTGGCAAATATTTAAAAATTCACCAAGTTTCGAAAAATATCAAAATCTTCCTGATCCCTATGAACCTGTTATAAAAATTCTATTAAGAGGAAATCATGTTTATAAAGGAGAAATGTCGACAATTGAAGTTGATAATCTACCTATCAAAAGACAGACCGATTTTCGCTTACCCTCATTAGATTATGATTTTTTAGAATACATAGATGAAATATGCGTAAGAAGCGGAAGTGGAGGTATTCCTAATCAAGAAAAAACAAATCAATTGTGGGAAGATTTCAAAAAGTTACGGAAAATGAGTTAGAGCACGCAATTTTGATACATGCTTCGAAAATTGTTAAAATAAAAAAGCAACGCCGAGTTAGAAATACTCGTGTTGCTTTTTTTCTTCATCTTGTTATCACTGAAAAATTAGATATCTAATTGTATGAGAAAATGATTGCTGTGTTTTTTTATATAATTGCCATTATTTTTCTCGAGAAATTCTATTAAAAAGTTAACAGCTTCATCATGTTTTATTTCAATCTCAATAGTATCTTGACTATTAATACTATAAATATCAAAACTATCAAGAGGTAGATTATAATTTTTTAATAGTAAAAAAAAGTCTTCAGAATTAAAACGTTTCCGCATTTTAATATTGTAGAGAACTTCACCCCAATCAAGAGCAATTTCATCTTTTTTTGGAAAAATTATTTCGTTATCTCCATATTCCGAATAAAACTCATATATATGAGTAAATTCATATTCCATTGTCTTTATATTTATTTTTAATGGCCCTGAACTTGATATTAAATTTAGTCTTTCATCCTTATATGGATTGCTATACCCTTTGGGCTTAAAAAAAACAAAAACAAAATCATTAAAATCTACTTTTTCAACTATTTCACGATCATCCCCTAAAATCTCATTAATAAAATCTTCCATAATTATTTATTTGTTTCTGTGTCTGCAATCTAAATAAAAAAAGCCATTTCAACTAAGAAATGGCTTCTGATTCTTTTATCAATCCCAAAATTTTGCCGTAAGCAATTGCTGCTTTATGAACCTGAACCGTCCAATCTTCTGCAGCATTATCATCGGCTCCATCAGAAATGTATTTTAGACTTAAAAACGGAATGTCTTCTTTCATGGCAATCATGGCTAAAGCGTAAGCTTCCATATCAACTATATTATAAGCGTCTGAACGATGTTCCATTTCAAAATTATCTCCGGTTCCACAAATTCCTTCGGGAAGATTGTCCATTAATAAGCCATATTCTAAAACTGGCGGCAAACCAGAAAGTGGCGTTTCGTATAAAGCAAATCCTAAACCGCGAACATCCATATCTCTTTGAACAAATTTGGTACAGCAGATTACATCTCCTTTTTGAAAATGACTGCTTCCTGCCGAACCTAGATTAATAATTACAGACGGCTTTTTCTTTTGAATGGCTTTTGTCAACTCGTAAGCTGCATTTACTTTTCCGATTCCAGTAAATAAGACATTTTGACCTTTAAAAACTTCTGCTGCTTCAGACTCAAGCGCAAAACAGAATAATATATCTTCAATAGCAAATGATGCCGTTTGGTTAATTTGTATCATGTGTAATTTATTTTCGGTTTACAAAAATACGCTTTAAAATTTACGTTGCTCTAACCTAAATTTAAAAACCAAAAAAGACGTTAAAGTCTGTTTTATCTATTGGATTTTATGATTTAAAAAATACATTTGCTAGAACCCGTAAAAAAGTCTTAAAAAAACACAGAAAGGAACAACTGCATGGATAGTGAAAAATTTATTTTTTGCCTAGAAGGCGTTAAAGATATAGACGATCATACCCCAACACATGTGGTAAAATGTCTGGAAGAATTGGCTATTGACCAAGGTATTTCGAGCATTCATAAAACTTGCGACACGATTGAAGGTTTAGAAGAGAGTTTGAATATTTTGCTTTATGAAGATCATAATTTCAAGGATTATGAGATTATTTATCTAGCAATGCCAGGTCAGGAAAACAATATCTGTCTTCACGATTATTATTACAGCATTGAAGAAATTGCCGAATTGTTTGAGGGAAAAATGAAAGGTAAAATCATTCATTTTGCCAATCTTAAGGTTCTAGATTTAAACGAAGAAGAAGCTCAATATTTTTTGGATATCACTGGAGCAAGAGCCATTTCTGGATATGGTTCTACTTATAATAAAATTGCGAGTTGCAGTACCATCGACAAAGCTTTTTTTAGTTTGTATCAAGAAAACGACAATTTGATTGAAGTGGTCGAAGATCTTTATACCAAACATTACAATCTCTGCAAGTTGCTTGATTTTAGATTATATTATTAAAAATGAAAAAGAAGCAGGCAGAGAAAATAAAAACGTATGGCCCAAAAGGATTTCGAGAAAAATTTTTAGGGGAAGACAATCCTATTCATTTACTTTTTAAATCGAATTCGGATCATTTTTTCTGTCTTGAAATCGAAGAAATGATGCAAATGCAGCATCCTGTTCCGCCTTCTAAACATTCTTGCCATACTTTAATTTTTATTTCTTCTGGTCAGCATGTTATGAAATTGGGATATCAGGAATATATTACGACCGATAAGGAAATGATTATGGTTCCAGCGGGTCAGATTTTTTCGCTTGACAATGTCAATAATATTCATAAAGGTTATATCTGCCAGTTTCATCCCGACATTTTAATTAGAAAATATGGCAGCCGTGAGTTGTTGAATGATTTTGATTTTTTGAAAATTTCTGGAAATCCGAAAATCAAACTGGCCCCCGAAGATATTGAACCCATTACAAATATTTTTGAAAGATTGAAAAAGGAATATTCAGAAACTACAATTGCAGATTTGAATATTGTGCAATCTTATCTGATTACGCTATTTTATGAGATGAATAAAAATGCGGTGAAACCTGTTAAAAATATTTCGGCAGCAGAAGCAATCACAGCAAAATTCAAAGAGTTAATTCATGATCATATAAAAACCCAGCATCAGGTAAATTATTACTCTTCTCTACTAAATGTTACTCCAAACCATTTAAATAAATGTGTCAAGACCATCACAGGAAAATCTGCTGTTAAATGGATTGATGAAAACATATTGCTAGAAGCTAAATATCTGCTCTTTCAAACTACTTTATCTGTAGGTGAAATAGCAGCGCAAGTAGGATTTGAAGATCAATCTTACTTTAGCCGTTTTTTCAAAAAGACAGAAGGAATCTCTCCCATTCGATACCGAAAAATGATTGATAAGTCCCAATTATTGATTAAAGAATCCTAACAAATATATGGACGTTTTTCAGAAATTTGCTTCCTCAAAAATGCAAACTATGATTTATGTTTTTAAAACTTCCGTTGATAATCAGACCAAATTCGAATCGGCTTCTGAATTACTAAATCAATTATTACCAGAATCTCAATGGAATTTCGACCTTGAAGATTGCGATAATATCTTACGAGTGGACAGCGAACTGAATGTTACAGCTTTACTTCAAAACAATTCTGTTTTCGATTGCATCGAATTAGAATAAAACCTTACACGCCTTTTTAAAAATTTATATGGAATCAAAATTATATCAAAACCGAACTTTTGAAACGATTGATTACTCGGATCAAAGTTTGGCTAATACCGAATTTGTAAACTGCGAATTCATTAATTGCAACTTCTCTAAAAGTGATTTGAGCCATAATGATTTTATGGATTCTACTTTTAAAAACTGCAATCTATCATTGGCTGTTTTAAAAAATACGGGATTGAAAAACATCAAATTCATTGGCTGTAAATTAATGGGACTTGACTTTAGCGCCTGCAATAGTTTTTTATTTTCTATGAATTTCGAAGATTGCGTCCTAGACTATTCTACTTTCATTTACAAGAAGCTAAAGAAAACCAATTTTACCGATTGTTCTCTAAAAGAAACGGATTTCTCGAACACCGATTTATCGCTGGCCATTTTTAAAAACTGTAATCTTTCTGGTGCCACTTTCGTGGAAAGCATTCTGGAGAAAACCGATTTTAGAACTTCCCGAAATTATGCATTTGATCCATCAGAAAATAAAATTAAAGGAACAAAGGTTTCGCATACGGCACTTGCAGGTTTATTGGAAAAATTTGATTTATCTATTGAGTAGTTATAAGTTTTCAGTCTCAGTTTTCAGCTACCCCCATGCATGAAGATTGTTACTGAAGACTGAAACTGAAAACCGGAACCGCGACTGAAAACTAAAAAAGCGGGATTACAAAATAAATTGTATCCCGCTTTTTCTATTTAATCAACCACGATTTTTTATTTTATCCAACGTGGATCTCCTACTTTTCTATCAATTAATGTTTGATTCTTAATAGTAAAATCACCTGTTGTCGCACTTGTAAATTGAGGATCTAATACAGTTGCAGAAGCATCTGGTCTATTGTTTCCTGTTGTAATCTGTAAATTAGGCGAATTGAAATTATTATTATTTGAGAACGTAGGAACAGCAGTTGCAGTAGTATTTGTATAAACTGCTGATCCAACATTTAATATCGTATTACGCACTATTAAAGCATTTGTAACAAAACGCACATACAAGATTCTACTTGCAGCTGGAAGTGTCGGAGCATAAATTGTACATCCATCAACTAACACATTACTTGTTAAGCCTGTTCCTGTTAGTCCTGCTGCTGCGTCTAGACGTATGAAATCACGAGATGAACAAGTGTCAAATGTACTTTTTGTTAAAGATACATTTGCTACATAAGTAGTTCTGAAATCGATAAAATCAGCACCAGAAGCAGTGTTTACATTTTTAATAATACTATTATCTACAGTGAACGATTTTAATTTTGCCGATGCATTTCCATACATTAATTGAGATGGGAAATCATGAACGTAACTGCCACTTATTAATACATCACCTAATTGTGTTGTAGCTGCCGAACTAATTGCAATTGCACCACCCGTTGTTCCTGCTCCACTTAAATCAATATCAACTAAAGAGAAATTAACTACCTCACTTGCATTATTAGGGTTGTTAGCAAGAGTGAAATTAAACTTAAGTTTTGGTTTATCACCTGGTCTCAATCCTCTTAATGTTAATGTTTTATTTACCGCTATTGTTCCTGTTTGAGCTGTGTAATCACCTGGCATGAAAACTAAAACAGATCCAGAAGGTGCACTAGCAATTTTTTGAAGCACATCATCTCCTAATTTAACTAATATTCCTGTTCCAATATCTATTCCTGTTGTAAATGTTGCATCACCTCTTTTCTTCGTACCGTTGTATAAAATTGCTGTATAAGCAGTTTCAGGTGTTAAGCCTGTTAAAGTAGCTACTCCAGCTGTTTTTTCAGCAGCTGTAATAGTATGTACGATATTTCCAGGCATTGCAGTAATTTGTGTCACAGAGCTATTTGGAACCCATCTTAATGTAACTTTAGTTGCTTCAATATCTGCATCTTGAACCGGGAACATTATTTGTTCTGATAATGTCGTAGCAGTTATAACTGACCATTTTGAATCTTCTAATCCCGAAGTAACAGATTTTACTCTAATAGAATAAACTGTTTCTCCCTCTAGAGGTACTTGTATAGGAAGTTCAGAAGGCGCAACATTTATGGTTTTATAAATTGTAGAGAAGCTAGGATCATCGGCACTAAATTCTACAACAAAATGATCTGCATTTTCACCTTTTTTAACCGTCCAATTTAACTCAACTATAGTTTTATTTCTAATCGTAGCTTTAAGTCCAATTGGAGAAAACTCTCTTGTATTTCCTATACCGTCTAATAACGCCTCATTATAACTTTCACAGCTTGAAACGGCTATCGAAAGAAGTAACACGGTTATTAATCCTTTAAATATATTTATTGTTTTCATCATAATAACGTCTAATTTATTATTAGTTTTTTGAAAGATTTTAGTAACCGTAATCATTTTTTATCTGGTTATTACTTGCATCAATAAACACTTGCCATATTGGCCAAAATTGTCTATTATCAGGATTAACCCCTGGCTTGTATAATGAAGCTATTTTAGCATCAGCAGCTGTTCCTGTCCAAGTCCATGAAGTAGATGAATATAATACTCCTGGATCTGTCGTTTCTCCTCTATTAAGTCCATAAATATCTAAACTTACATTGTCAGATTTATATTTATAGTACAAAGTTTTTGGTACATCAGCATAAACTCCTGAGCGAGCTGATAGATCTGTCATTTTTTGTTTTGCCTCATCTAATTTTACTTTAAGCAAATTCCAACGGATAAGCGCTTGTTTACGCTCCATTTCTCCTGTAAACTCGTACTTATTTTCCAAAACAAGGGCGTTAAACATTGCTTCTTTACTAGTTAATGCATCTACATAAGCGTCCACTTTTACAGCCTGAGCAGTTGAAGCAAATGATCTTCTGCGGATTTCTTTTAAATAAGGAGCCGCTGCACCTGGCCCTTCCAATTCGTTTGCAGTTTCAGCAGCAATAAGAAGTACCTCAGCATAACGCATATACATTTTATTCACTCCATCATCATTTGTAGATGTCACATAACGTTTCATCCATTCGTAACGATATTTACCAAAGTACCAAGTATCTAAAGAACCTAGTTCTTGTTTTGCAATACCATTAACTGCTGCACCATATTTATAAGGCACACAAGTAACATCTCTACGTGCATCAGCTTGATCATAGTCGTAGAAAACAAATGGCAACGGACCTGCTACGCCTCCACGGTTAGCACCATTAGCTTGAAATTGGTCAGCAGCAGCCGTATGTCTTACGGCAAACGTAAACAACATTCTACCACGTCCATCAGAAAAAGGAAGTTCCCAAAGAGATTCTCCACCTGCTGTGGTAACTTCTTCGTTGTATTTTCTCCATAATCCTTCAAAGGTAGATTCTAAACGAGCAGAACCACTTTGAATTACCTCACGAGATTCTCTCAATGCCAATGCATACATAGAAGCCACTGAAAGTTCTGGATCATTACTTCTTCTCACTCCGTCAGGATATTGCTGGTAGCCACTTGCTGCTAGAGCCAAACGCGCTCTAAATCCTTTTACAAAAGCCTTATTTACGTGTTCTACTGTACTTGTATAAGAAGTTTCATTAGGCCAAGCAACCAATGTTGAAGCTTCTCCTAAATCTGCAATTATTTGCTTATAAATAATATCTCTATTTGATTTAGGTAAATATAAAGTTGCTGTAGTTATAGGCTCAAAACGAGCTGGAACATCTCCCCAAGATTTAAGTAAGTCAGCATAATAAATTGCTCTTAACGTTAAAGCTTCTCCTAACAACTGCCCCATTTCTGTTCCTGGTGTCGGATTTCCATATTGACGTAAACCTTGAATACAAATATTCGCACGCTCAATACCCAAATACATCATGGCATAGGCATTATTGGTAGTATTCATTTCGGTATTGGTTGGCTTAGCATCATAAACACAAAGATCTGCTTTGTCTCCTGCTGTTTGTGAAGCACTTAACCATTCAACGTCAGTATTTAATCCGTAATAAGGCAAAAATCTACCTCTATAAGAGTTTGTTTCAGCAAATGGCACTTTTATTCCATCAACAGCTCCTTTTGCAAGTTCGACAGTCGAGAAAATTAAAGGCGTATCTAATGTTGATTTTGCAGGCGTATCTAGGTAGTCATCTTCAAATTGCTGGCAAGAACTAAATAAACCCGAAATGATCAATCCCGCTATTATTATTTTATGTTTCATTTTTGTAATCGTTTAAATTAGAAATTAAGATTCATACCAAAAATCATTTGTCTGCTTCTTGGATAAGGACTCGAATCAACCCCCGGAGTAAGTGGAGTTTTTCTTTTTGTTGAAACTTCTGGATCTGAACCCGAATAATTAGTCCAAACAAAAATATTGCTTCCTGTCAAGTAAAATCTCAATTTAGAAACTCCAAGTTTAGATGTAAACATCTCAGGCATTGAATACCCTAATGTCAAAGTATTTAATCTTAAAAACGATGCGTCTTCAACTGCCCAATCAGTAAAGATAGCTTGTCTCATGTATGGAGACCACATAGTTGTATTAGCATTAAGAGCTGCTAAAGCTTCAGGATTATCCGTTACTAATTGACCAGTTGCAGGATCCAAATTAGTCCATCTTTTTCCATCTGCCATTGTAGAATTTAAATTCTTATATTCTCCTGAAGCAGTAGCTGTTGAAAATTCAATTTTATCAGCATTGTATACATCATTACCAATGCTCCAGTTAAAAGCTGCCATTAAGTCAAAGCCATAAGCATTACCGTTAATAACAAAACCTCCTGAACTTTTAGGATTATAATGACCAATAACTGTTTTATCATTAATATCAACTTTACCATCTCCATTAATATCTTTTAGTTTCATATCTCCAGGCTTAAGACCACTTCCATCACCAACTAAAGAAGTAGAAGTATTAACTACACCACTTTTTAAAACATATTTTCCGCCAACATAATCAAAGTCTGAAACTTCATATCTTCCATCATTTTTGTAGCCGTACATACTTCCTAACGAAGAACCAACTGCGATAAGATAATCATCTCCAATTTGCGAAGAAGCCCATCCTGTAGCTTGTCCAAAGTCACTCATAATACCCAATGAGTTAATGCGATTTTTGTTTACTGACATATTGAATGAAAAATTCAATCCATATTTAGCTTTTTCAATTGCAACAACGTTTATAGTAGCCTCGAAACCTTTGTTTTGATTTTGTCCCATGTTACGGTATTGAAAATCATATCCAACTCCTGAAACTGGGAAATTAAGCAATAAGTCGTTCGTTAGGTTTTTGTAGATATCAAAATTACCACTTAAGCGATTTTTGAAAAATGCAAAATCTAAACCAATATTCTGAGTAACTGTCGTTTCCCATTTCAAGTCAGGATTAGGCATTGTTTTAGAAGGTGCCCAAACACTAGTAACTCCATTAATCCATGTTGTTGGTGTCGACTGGAAAATTTGAATTTGCTGTCCAACAGGTATATTATTATTACCTGCTTCACCATAACTTGCTCTTAATTTTAAAAGACTTAACCAAGCTTTATTTTTTAGCCAATTTTCTTCTGACATTTTCCATCCTGCTGCAAAAGCTGGGAAATATCCCCAACGGTTCGCTCCTAAAAATTTACTAGATCCATCTGCACGAAATGTGGCAGATAGGATATAACGGTTTTTGTAATCATAATTTGCACGTCCGAAGAAAGATAATAATCTGTCATCAGGGCTATAATAGTTATCTACTGCTTGAGGAGTCCCTTGTGTCGTTAGAGTTTTTGCTTTTTCAAAATCAAAAAAACTAGGATATCCATGTATCGTATTTGTTAAAGTATTTGTGCTATATGTAATACTTTCCTCCCCAATAAGAGCAGTCAAATGATGATCTTCTCCCATTATTTTTTTGAAGTCGTAATTTAGCGTATTTGCATTTCTAAAGCGTTCCTGTTTAGCATCTGACATAATCATTGCAGGCAAACCTTGTAATACAGCTGTTGGCGCATTATTTACATAATAAGTTGATCGACCATAAAAACGATAATCTGTAATATTAGAATTATCTAGACCTAAATCTACTTTCAGTTTTAAATTATCTACGATCTCCCATCCAAAACTTCCTAACATATTAAAGTTTTTACGAAACTGCTGAGCGTTATTATCTGATATTGCTATAAAAGGATTTACCAACACATCTGTTCCATCTCCAGTAGTATCACCAGACGTTAGACCTGGTACTGGAAGTGGCGCATAGCCTACAACAGTACGCATACGAGAATCTGACGAAGATTTCTCATTTTGCTCATTTACCCCACCTCCATCAATCTCTGTATCTGAATAACGCATTGTAAAAGCAACATCAATTTTATCATTTAGTTTACTTTTTAAAGCTAATGCTAAGTTATTTCTTTTGTAGTCTGAGCCTACCATGATAGCTTTTTCATCGTAGTGAGCATAATTAAAATTATAATTAAGCTTATCTGTTCCTCCTCTAATTCCTAAATCACGGCTTTGCACCTCACCTGTGCGCCCAAAGATTTGTTTTTGCCAATCATCTCCTTTTAAACCGTTGTACATGTCGTGATCTTCCCAATTTCCAAAATACTTAGTGTATGAATCTGGATTAGTAGGCACCTTTGTTCCACTTTGAGAAAGTAAAGCATATTCATATTGCCATTTTGTATAATCCTCAGGTGACAAAACATCAATATCTTTAGCCATCGTTTTCATACCATAGAACATATTAAAGTTTACAGCCATTTTCCCATCTTTTCCGCTTTTTGTAGTAATAAGAATTACCCCATTTGCACCTCGTGATCCGTAGATTGCAGTTGAAGCGGCATCTTTTAAAACAGTCATTGTTTCGATATCAGATGAAGAAATATCATTCATATTATTGATAGGAAAACCATCTACAATAATCAATGGCGAAGAATCTTGAGTAAGTGAACCACCTCCACGAACTCTAATTTTTATATCTGCATCTGGAGAGCCTTCAGCTGCAGTTACCTGTACACCCGCGATACGACCTGTTAAAGCTTCAGCAACATTTGCAACTGGTACCTTTTTCAAATCAGATCCTGAAATAGTTGACACAGCACCTGTTAAATCAGATTTTTTAGCCGTTCCGTATCCAATTACAACAACTTCATTCAAGTTATTAGAATCTTCAATCATTGTTGCATTTACTTTAGTCTTTCCGTCTGTTGGAACATTAATGCTCTGAAAACCTATAAATGAAAAACTTAATACTGCTTTCGGATTCGTTAGTTTTATTTTGTAATGCCCGTCAAAATCGGTAGAAGTTCCGTTCTTAGTTCCTTTTTCTAAGACGTTTACCCC
>Ga0308157_10003296_pt1 | contig 23897 bp, 19 predicted proteins | sample PhyBR1_FD_201035 | JGI IMG/M metagenome (GOLD analysis project Ga0308157, IMG submission 201035) | Phyllosphere microbial communities from UC Gill Tract Community Farm, Albany, California, United States - DLSLB.R1 | ecosystem: Host-associated > Plants > Phyllosphere > Unclassified | place: USA...
GATACGTGCCCCAAGGTGACAGCCCTGCCCCGCAGTTGTTATTAATGCCACGCGTTTGGTGACCGGTTGGATCAAACTTTGTCTTTACCCAATCCGATCCTGCAACAGGTCCAGCCAATTGCGTCACCGTACTGCTGGTAATCCTACGATTGTATTTAGACACTGGCACCAACTCATAACCTTTTCCATTACCGCGCTTTCGCAATTCCGCAACACAAACCCCATGACAGTTGACCTCACGGCGAACATCACTTGCCAACCGGCGCTTTTGAAAAATAGACGCAGCGTTGTTATTGTCTAAAACCTTATACCCAAAAGGACTGAGCTCTTCGCTGTTCACATACTCATGATTCATCACAAGCAGCCCATTGTCCGATACTTTTGGATGATACGAGCTGCCCTGCTTGCCAAAAAACCACATGCCATCATGATTGTCACCCACGCGCCACTCAAACGACTCAGCGGACAGCAAGCGATCATCGCGCCAGTCCTCAAGCCCTGGCATTAGCGGCGTTCCAAGCGGCAAAATCATTTCAGCACTATAACCCTCGGCAACCCTCATTTGTGCCGCCGTTGAGTGCGCCACCGCGTTAAATTTTAGCGCCTCAGGTCGACTCAAATTGCCCGAAGCGGGAATAGCGGCTTGGTTATCTCCACTGGATGGAATCAGGTTGTCGCCTTCATCGTTTTGACAACCCACCAACGGCAGCGCCCCAAAAAATGCAGCAGCAGTCAGCCCCGCCCCGCCCTTTAACAAGCTTCGGCGCTGCAATCGGCGGCTGATGACCGTTTGAAAGTCAAGGTTATTGGTGGGATTTGAGTCCTCAATCATTTCATGAGCAAGATTTTTTGGCGGGCTTAGTTGAGTCATAATAACTTACCTTGCAATTAGCGGGATAAAAATAGCAAATAAAAATCAGCACTATTAGTGATATGCCAAAGCTTACGCAGGGTTTATGACAGGGTAATGAAAAATTTGGAAATAAAATAAGCAGTCGCCCATAAAAAAACCCCAATCACTTTAATTTGGGGTTTTTTAAGTCACTAAATTTTTAAACTTGCCTTGCTGGAGCGCCCCAACGGTTCATTTCAGGCTTGGTATCCGTTGCTAACCAGATAATTAATAAAATAGCGCCAATTAAGGGGACGATCCCAATGAGAATCCACCATCCTGAACGGCTAGTGTCGTGCAATCGACGAACGGTGACTGCAAGGCTTGGTAAAAAAAGACCTAACGCCACTAAAATATAAAATAACCCCGTTCCGGAATCAAAAATAACTGCATCTAATATCATGGCAATGATGGTTAAAACAAGTTGCACAAGGTAGAAATACCAATATTCTTTTCGGCGAGCTCGACCTGAAAAGTTAGTGTAATTGCGAAGTCCCTTTTGAAACCATTCTAAAATGCTGTAGTTTTCTTCACCCGCAAAATTGTTGTACGCCAAATCTTGATGGTTTTTAGTTAAATTTAAGCGGTTATCTCTAGGATCAATCATAAGAATCTCTAATGGTAAAAAGAAAAAGGCTATTATCATTTTTATTAACTAATGTTTATTCTATATAATTAGTTACGAAATCTCAATAAAAGTTTACCTTTATATTTTTTATTGTTTTTATTAAAAATAAAAACCCCAAACGATGAAGTTTGGGGTTTTGTTAAATTATCAAAGCAAATGTCTGTTTAAGCGATTAAGTCAACTGCGCCACATCAATTTTATCAGCTTCATCGGTGTAAGTTGCCATACGATCAAAGTTCATATATTTATAAACTTCACCGCTCATGCTGTTGAGCATTCCAGCGTATTGCTGATATTCATCATTCGTTGGCAATTTACCAAGAACGGCGGCAACTGCAGCAAGCTCAGCCGATGCCAAATAAACGTTTGCGCCTTGACCTAATCGGTTCGGGAAGTTTCGCGTTGAGGTCGAAACAGCGGTTGATTTTGGTGCAATTCGAGCTTGGTTACCCATACATAATGAGCAGCCTGGCATTTCAGTTCGCGCGCCGGCTTGAGCATAGATGTTGTAGTAGCCTTCATCCATCAATTGGCGAGCGTCCATTTTGGTTGGCGGCGCAATCCAAAGCCGAGTTTGCAAGCTTCCTGCCGGAACTTCTTGCAAGAGTTTTCCTGCCGCGCGGAAGTGACCGATGTTGGTCATACATGAGCCAATGAACACCTCATCAATGTGGTCACCTGCTACGTCCGACAAGGTTTTGGCGTCATCTGGATCATTTGGGCAGCACAGGATCGGCTCTTTGATCTCGCTCATGTCGATGACCATATCGATGGTATATTCGGCATCGCTGTCTGCGCGCATGAGGCTTGGGTTGGCAAGCCACTCTTGCATCGCTTCAATGCGGCGGCTGATAGTTCGCGCGTCGCCATAGCCTTCAGAAATCATCCACTTAAGCAAAGTGATGTTTGAGTTGAGATACTCTTCTACTGAGTCTTCAGAAAGGGTAATCGTACAACCTGCGGCACTACGCTCTGCTGATGCGTCCGACAATTCAAACGCTTGCTCAACCGTTAAATTTTCAAGACCTTCAATCTCAAGGATACGACCGTTAAACTCGTTAATTTTGCCTTTTTTATCAACGGTTAAATAGCCCTCTTTAATGGCTTGATAAGGAATGGCATGAACCAAGTCACGTAACGTGATGCCAGGCTGCATTTCACCGACAAAACGAACGCGAACCGATTCTGGCATATCCAGCGGCATGACGCCCGTTGCAGCAGCAAACGCCACAAGACCAGATCCTGCTGGAAATGAAATTCCCATTGGGAAGCGGGTATGCGAGTCACCGCCTGTGCCAACGGTGTCCGGAAGGAGCATTCGATTCAGCCAAGAGTGAATGATGCCATCGCCTGGTCGCAAGCTGATGCCGCCGCGGTTCATGATAAAATCAGGTAAGGTGTGCTGAGTTTCAACGTCAACTGGCTTTGGGTAAGCAGCGGTATGACAGAATGACTGCAACACCAAATCCGCTTGGAAACCAAGACACGCCAAGTCTTTTAATTCGTCACGGGTCATAGGTCCTGTGGTATCTTGTGAACCCACCGTGGTCATTTTAGGCTCGCAGTACATTCCGGGACGAACGCCCTCTAATCCGCAAGCTTTACCCACCATTTTTTGCGCCAAAGTATAGCCGCGACCGGTGTCAACGGGCTCTTCAGGTTTCGCAAAAATTTCAGAGTGACCCAGTCCTAGATACTCGCGAGCACGATTGGTCAAACCGCGACCAACAATAAGCGGAATTCGACCCCCAGCGCGGACTTCATCAAGTAGCGTTGGTGAGTTGAGTTCAAACGTTGATAAGACTTCGTCTGAGTCGTGTTTAGTGATTTTGCCTTCATAAGGATAGATGTCAAATACATCGCCCATTTCTAGCTTTTCAACATCAACGCTTTCAATCGGTAATGCGCCTGAATCTTCCATGGTGTTAAAGAAAATCGGTGCGATTTTACCACCAAGCACCAAGCCGCCGCCGCGTTTATTCGGAACGTTTGGAATGTCATCGCCCATCAGCCAAAGTACCGAGTTGGTTGCTGACTTTCGGCTTGAGCCAGTTCCGACCACGTCGCCCACGTAAGCCAGTGGGAAGCCTTTTTCTTTAAGCTTGTCAATTTGGGTCATAGGACCACGGACGCCTTCAACGTCAGCGGTGATGCCGTCACGCGAGTTTTTGTGCATTGCCAAAGCGTGAAGTGGAATGTCAGGGCGACTCCAAGCATCTTGCGCTGGTGATAAGTCGTCGGTATTGGTTTCACCGGTGACTTTAAACGTGGTATAGGTCGATTTTTTAGCCACTTCTTTACGCGTGGTGAACCACTCGGCATCCGCCCAAGATTGCAACACTTCACGAGCGCAAGCATTTCCGGCTTCAGCTTTTTCAGTCACGTCATGAAACGCGTCAAACACGAGTAAGGTTTTTTTCAAGGCATCGGCAGCATCTTGAGCCACTTCTGCATCATCAAGTGCTGCAACCAACGGCTGAACGTTATAACCGCCTTGCATCGTGCCTAAAATTTGAACGGCTTTTTGCTTAGATATTAGTGGAGAGGTGGCTTCACCTTTAACAATCGCGGCTAAAAACGCAGCTTTCACATAAGCGGCTTGGTCAACACCCGGTGGGATTCGGTTTTCAAGCAAATCCATCAAAAAGGCATCTTCACCAGCTGGAGGATTTTTAAGCAGCTCAACCAAATCAGCTACTTGATGCTCGTTTAGTGGCAGAGGAACAGTCCCCAGCTCGGCACGTTCTGCGACATGTTTACGATAAGCTTCTAACACGATAGTCGTCCTCTCGTTGGTCATCGCGCGCCGTGTAAGTGGTCAAAATACCTGCCTGCTGACGCGCAAGATGGATGAATTATAGGTATTAATATACCGTAATTGGGCTAAAAAGTTAATGACCTGCCCGCCAATTAACTGCCATAGCCAACATTTATTAAAAAAATGAGTGGTATTTTTAACTAAACTTATAACTAAAAATAACCTACAGTAGTGAATATTTTTAACTAAAAAGAGAGTAAACGTCTCAATAATAAAATTTTTAAAATATTTGTTACCTAAGATTTAATTTAGTGATGAAGGCGGATCAGCATTAGGATTTTAAGCGGATTTCTGTTACATTAGAGGTCAATTAGCAGCGCTGCTGCTTCACTTTACTTGTCTATTTAAGCTTGCTTGCAATCACGGACGCTTGCGGCGCGCTTAATTCGTTATTCAGTTTCATCATTGGTTATTGCAATTTTAGTAAGTGATTGATTTATCGATTATTAATATTACCAATTGCGCGATTTTTTATTACCCATTGATAATTGCCAGATGAAAAATCGTCCGAATATTGCTATACTCCAAGCCAATACCTGCTTTATTTTCAAAGTTTCTAATGATTAAAACCCTTGGGATTATAAGGGTTTAGGATACGTCTATGAATTCTTCAGCCGTTCAAACGCACGTCCCGGCACCAAAACCGCAACCTAAAAAAGCCATCCAAGGCGAAAAGCTACGTGGTTATGATAAAGTTGCCAAGATTCCAATTAAGATTATCCCAACCGTTGAGGCGAAAAAAAAGCCGGATTGGATTCGGGTGAAAATGTCCTCGCCTGCTGAGGTCACGCGAATCAAAGAAACGCTTCGCGAGCAGCGCCTTTATACCGTTTGTGAAGAAGCCGCTTGCCCAAACTTGCCGCAGTGCTTTGGTGATGGTACGGCAACTTTTATGATTATGGGCGATATTTGTACCCGCCGCTGCCCATTTTGTGACGTCGCTCACGGCCGCCCAAACAACCTTGATCCTGACGAGCCGCGCCATACTGCTGAGACCATTTTAGGGCTTGGACTAAAGTATGCGGTGATCACCTCCGTTGATCGCGACGATTTAAAAGACGGCGGCGCGGCGCACTTTGTTGAAGTAATTAACGAGTCAAAAGCCTTAAGCCCTAACTGCTTGATTGAAATCTTGGTTCCGGATTTTCGTGGTCGCATGGACATCGCGCTTGATTTATTGACCGAAACGCCGCCGGATGTGTTTAACCACAATATCGAAACCGTACCGCGCCTTTATAAAGCGTTCCGCCCCGGCTCGGATTATCAGCACTCGCTTGATTTGCTCAAAATCTATAAAGCGCGCCGACCTGATATCGCTACCAAATGCGGCTTTATGGTGGGTTTGGGCGAAACCGAAGAAGAAGTTTACGCCCTGCTTGATGACTTAAAAGCGCATGATGTTGACATGATTACCATCGGTCAATATTTGCAGCCAAGCAAAAACCACGCCCCTGTTGAGCGCTACGTCCATCCGGATGAGTTTCAGCGCTATATGGACTACGGCAAAAAAATTGGCTTTTTTAGCATTTGGGCAGGACCTATGGTGCGATCAAGCTACTTTGCTGATCGCCAATATTACGGCGAGGATTGCCCAGCGCCAATCCGTAGCAAAAAAGCATTGGAAGCAGAAGGTAAATTAGGCTGTTGATCCCAAATCCGTCATTAAATATTAAAAGAGGTCACCTTGACCTCTTTTTTGTTTTGGGCGCTTTTTGGTAGGCTAAGTAAATTATTACTGACAGCGCTTTTGTGAACCCTTTATAATGGTGGGTATTTTTGTTTTAACTGCAGTCAATCATAAGTTTTGCTTTCAATAATAATCATAATAGGATCAATGACGTGACGACTACTAGCCCCATTACCTCATCGGATCAAGCGCATCAGCTTTATCATACCTTTTTTGACCCAAAAACGCCGGTCAAAGCAACTTTGCTCATCGTTCATGGGATGGCAGAGCACAGCGGTCGTTATGAGCAATTTGCGCAGTTTTTGGCGGACCATGGCATTGCTGTAGCAACTTACGATCAGCTTGGTCACGGCAGAACCATCAAATCACGCGAAGAATTGGGGTTTTTTGCCGTTCAGCATCCGGTGCAAACGCTGCTCAAAGACGTCATCATCATGGCGGATAAATTAAAATCGCGCCATCCTAATGTGCCGCATTTTATTTTTGGGCAATCGATGGGATCGTTTATCGTTCGCACGGTGATGAAGCATCATGCTCAGGATTTTGCAGGCGCAATTTTGATGGGAAGTGCTGACCGCAATGTATTTTCCAAACTGATGCTTCCTATCAACAGTTTACTGGCAAAAGCGGCGCCTAAAAAGCCCAATCCCCTGTTTGCCGATATGATGAATGAGATGTTCAATAGCAAACTGAGCCGCAAAATCTCCCATTCTAAATTTGCATGGCTGAGCGAAAACACGCAAAATATCAAAAATTATGAAGCTGATCCGTTGGCTGGATTTGCCTTTACTAACAATGGCTTTTTAACGCTGTTTGCGCTGATGCAAACTGGGCTGAATAAAAATTGGGCAGCAACGATCAACAAAAATTTCCCCATGCTGTTTGTCAGCGGTGATAATGATCCGGTCGGCAATATGGGTCGCGGCATCAAAAAAGTGGTCAAGCGCTTACAAAAGCAAGGTTTCACTCAAGTCGATCAGCGGCTTTATCCCAATATGCGCCACGAGCCGCTCCATGAGCAGCATTTTGACGTGGTTTATCACGATATTTTAAACTGGATTAATAAAATCGCCCGTTAAAAGCGCTTGCTAGCATTTGCTAATTGCGTATAAATTGGCGACAATACCTAAGCTTTTTATTGCGCTTATTAGGGCGTGTCCTCAATTCAAACAACGGCTGTCTAAATAGGCTAAAAATGGTTAAATTTTGCCAAACCGCGTCAAATAGCTTGCTAATATCCCGATATTATCGGCGCTATTTTCCTTGTTTGGCGGCAATTTATCTCATTTTTATCGCTATTTTTAAAATGAGGACAAGCCCTAGCCTCATCGTCACTTTTTTTCAGACCACATCAGCAGTGATGCTGATTTTTAATATTTAGGATGAATCATGTCATTGCAACAAATTATCGAAGCCGCGTTTGAAAACCGTAACGACTACAGCCCAAGCACCATGCCACAAGACATCCGTGATGCTATTGAGCAGGTGCTCGAGATGCTTGATAACGGCAGCTTGCGCGTTGCTGAAAAAAAAGATGGCGACTGGGTCGTTAACCAGTGGGCAAAAAAAGCGGTATTGCTTTCATTTCGCTTAAATGACAACTACGTCATGCCCGCAGGCGATCACGTTCAATTTTATGACAAAGTTCCCACCAAATTTGCGGATTGGACAGAGCAGCAGTTTAAAGAAGCAGGCGTTCGCGTGGTGCCGCCAGCGATTGCGCGTAAAGGCTCCTACATTGCCGCAGGCGCGGTGCTCATGCCCTCTTACGTCAACATTGGCGCGTTTGTTGATCAAGGCGCAATGGTGGATACTTGGGCAACGGTAGGGTCTTGCGCTCAAATCGGTAAAAATGTTCATTTGTCAGGCGGTGTGGGTATCGGCGGCGTTTTAGAGCCACTACAAGCCAACCCGACCATCATTGAGGACAACTGCTTTATCGGTGCGCGCTCTGAGATCGTTGAAGGCGTGATCGTTGAGGAAGGTTCAGTCATCTCCATGGGCGTTTATATCGGTCAATCCACACGCATTTATGATCGCGAAACAGGCGAGATCCATCGCGGTCGCGTTCCTGCCGGATCGGTGGTCGTTCCTGGAAGCTTGCCGTCAAAAGATGGCAGTCACAGCTTATATGCTGCCATTATCGTTAAAAAAGTAGACGCGCAAACCCGTGCTAAAACTGCGGTTAATGAGTTACTGCGTTTAGATTAATGCTAAAGATTTTTGCTATGATCCCTTTATAACACGATCCTTTTATAAAAAGATGCTGAGCAATTTGGCATCTTTTTTCCTTTATTTTATGCTAAACATTTTTGTTTAATAAATAGTTTGACTGATTATGACTGAGCCATTGCTGCGATCGCCCAACATCCCAACCACTGACCCTGAAGCGGGATTAAAAATTACCGAGATTTTTTACTCACTTCAAGGGGAGGCACTCACCTCGGGGCTACCGACGATTTTTGTGCGCTTAACCGGTTGCCCATTGCGCTGCATTTATTGCGATACTGAGTATGCCTTTAGCGGCGGCACGCGCCAATCGCTTGATACGATTATGACCACGATCAAAAGCTTTCCTTGTAAGCGCATTTGCTTAACTGGTGGTGAGCCACTTGCCCAGCCCAATGCCATTGCTTTAATGAACCGCTTATTGATGGATGATTTTGAGATTTCGCTTGAAACGGCAGGGGCATTATCGGTTGCTGATGTTCCGCCTGCGGTCAGCAAAGTTATGGATATCAAAACACCAAGCTCCGGCGAGGCGGATAAAAACCTGTGGTCAAATTTAGATTATTTAACCCAAAACGATCAGCTTAAATTTGTCATTATGAACCGTATTGATTATGACTGGTCGCGCGCCAAGCTTATTGAGCATGGCTTGGACAAGCTCGTTGGAACGGTTTGGTTTTCGCCGATGTTTAATGTGGCTGAGGACATTGATACTCAAGATTTAACCTCGCCTGAAGTGCCGATTTTGGCGCGCCAGCTTGCTGAATGGATTTTGGAGGATGCCCTTCCTGTCCGCTTTCAGCTTCAACTGCATAAAATCATTTGGGCGGACGCCAAAGGTAAATAAGTGACGTCAACGTAAAATTGAGCTCAATAACGCCCGCTACTTTCGACAAAAACAGCAAGGTTGCAACATGGTCAAATTAATCTTATTAGGACTCTTAGCAGGGGCGCTGTTTAGCTCAACCTTTATTTTAAATGAATTGATGAGCGGCGCCGGTGGTCATTGGTTTTGGTCAGCAAGTTTGCGCTATGTGTTTATGTGGCTGCTACTTACCTTGATCATCAGCGTTCAGCATGGCTTTGGTCGCATCAAAGCGCTTGCAACTATTTTTCGTGACCACTGGGCGTTTTGGTGTATTTCAGGAACGATTGGCTTTGGGCTATTTTATACGGGCATTTGCTACGCAGGCGACCACGCCGCAGGTTGGGTGGTTGCGGCAACGTTCATGTTTACGGTGGTGACCAGCCTTTTGGTTTTGGTCGCTTTTGGTCAGCGCTTTGCTAAAAAATTTATTGCTTATGCTTTGATCGTTTTTGTTGGCGTGGCGATGGTGAATATCAGTGAAGGGCTTCGCGCGACCACCGCAATAGATGCCGCCGCTCCTATGAGTCAAATGCTGATATTTGGCGCGCTGCCTGCCCTGATTGCTGCGTTTTGCTATCCGATTGGCAACCAATTGGTTTGGCAAGTGTCTTATAATTCACGCAGTTCACGCAAGCTGACCTCAGACGATGCCAACACTGAGCCTTTACAACCAAAATCAATGCTTGAGCGCTTGATTGCTAAAGTTCCCGCGATTGATACCGACCTACTACAAAATGCCTTTAACAAAGTTTGGCTGATGACCTTAGGAAGTATGCCATTTTGGCTCATTCTTGGCATTATCGTGCGCCCTGACGCGCCAAGTGGATCGCAGATGTTTAACACGTTATTGGTGGCGCTGCTGGCAGGCGTTGGCGCAACCAGCATTTTTTTCTTTGCTCGTGAGCGCGCCGTCACCTCAAGCGAGGTGGCAGGCGTTGATTCGACCCAAGCCAGCGAGGTGATTTTTGCGCTGATTGGCGGGATTATTTTACTCAACAATGCCCTGCCCTCAGCGATGGGACTTGTGGGCGTTGGCTTGATTATTATTGGGTTAATTTTATTTGCAAAAAATGGTTAATCACGATCAAATGGGCTTTTGTCCTCATTTTGCTGAAAAAAAGCTTTGCAAATGCCAAAATATTGATTAAGCTTGCAGCAAGCTTAAGGGTACCCTCCGCCCATAAGTCTCATGACAATAACCGCAACGTCCTTATCAGGGCGGCGTTACGATAGCCCCCACCCTTTAAATCGCATCTTATCCTTTAAAGCAGGTTACTCGTTAGCTTTGCCAAGGGTTTTTCCTATAAATTGCATTGGCAAGCTTTGCTTTTGTCAACGCTTTTGCTTGTGCCTTGGGCGTGATGGGGCAATCTTTTTAATGGTTTATATTTTTGATGAGCACAGATTTTTCCATGATTCCCATTCAGTTTTCCCCGCAACTGCCCGCGGCGCTTACGCCTGATTTTATGATGCGCTTTGAGCCGACCTCATTTATGTTTTGGCTTGAGATGTTCGGAATTTTTGCCTGTAGCGTTTCAGGAACGGTGCTTGCCAAGCACCACAAATTTGACATGTTTGGCTGTATTTTGGTGGCAATGATCACCGCCATCAGTGGTCCTACCGCTCGTGATATCATTCTTGACCGCTATCCGCTGTTTTGGATGGTCAATATGAACTATTTGGTGATTATTACGGTCACCTCCATCGGCTTTCAAATGTTTTGTAACCCAAAAGCGCGTCACGTTGAGCCGCTGCTCAAATTATTTGACGGCTTGGCGCTGGGGATTTTTACCTTGATTGGTATTCAGGTAGCGCAAGAGATGGGCGCAAATATTCCGATTTGTATCTTGATGGGCGTACTAAACATCCTATTTGGCGGCGTGATCCGCGATATGCTTTGTAATGAAATTCCGCTCGTTTTGCGGCAAGAGATTTACATTACCGCAGCCATCATTGGCGGGATTGTTTACTTTGTGATGCAAGGTCTTGGGATCACCAGTTGGATCACTGAAGCTGCCACCATGCTGATTATCTTTGTCATTCGCATGCTTGCCGTTCACTACGATTGGCGCTTTCCGGATATCAGCCTGGTCAAACAACCTATGGCTTAAAACCACTTTTTAAACCAATAAAAAAGAGGAAAATTAACTTCCTCTTTTTTGTTGGGTGCTTTTTTTAACGGCAATTGACTATCGCCAAATCACGAACCATCAATTGCAAACTTTGATTGCCGCGCCACTCATTAATGTCTAGCTCAAAAAGCAAATGAACGCTTTGCGCACGGTAATCCCAAGTTTCAGGATCAAAATTAAAATAAATCGCCTCAATCGGATATTGAACGTTTGCATAGCGCAAATTGAGCTTTAAATGTTTGTCTTTTAATACCTTAAAATTAAGCACTTCAAAGATGCCATCAAAGACCGGTTTGGCAAAGCCATGACCCCAAATGCTGGCGTTATTGATAAAATCAGCAAATGATAAGCTAAAATCTTGCGGCATCAGCTCGCCATCGGTTAAGGTTTTCGGTGTAAAAACAGCGGAATCAACCTCATTCATCGCGTCATTAAAGGCTTTGGCAAACGCGTCGAAATTTTTGCGCTGAATGGTCAATCCTGCTGCCATCGCATGACCGCCAAAATGACTAATCAATTCTGGATGGCTTTCAGCAACGTTTTCAATCGCATCGCGGATATGAATGCCATCGATTGAGCGCGCAGAGCCTTTAATCAAATCGTCCGCATCCGTTTTGGTCACGTCGGCGGGTGCAAAAACGATACTGGGCAAATAATAGCGCTCTTTTAGCCGCCCCGCCACAATGCCAATGACGCCTTGATGCCAATTGGGTTGATATAAAATTAAGCTGCGATTGTTCTTATTTTGCGTTTTATCGTTCTTGCTTCTTTTAGCGTAGTTACTTTTTGAGTCATTACTTTCAAAACTTGAGTCTTGGCTATCTTGGCTGTTTTGATTACCTTGACGATCAAGCGCTTCCACAATTAGCGCGGCTTCCTCGCGCATTTTGCCTTCGATTTGCCTTCGCGTTCGGTTTAAGCTGTCAAGCTCAAATGCCAATTTCTGAGCGGTTTGCCAATCATCGGCAAGCAAGCATTCAATGCCAACTCGCATGTGCTCAATGCGACCGGCGGCGTTAATCCGAGGTCCTAAAATAAAGCCAAAATCTTGCGCTTGCAGCTTTTCAGGAGCGCGACTGGCTTGCTCAAGAAGCGCTAAAATTCCAAGACAGCAGCGCTTTTGCCGGATCGCATTTAGCCCATGATGCACCAAAATGCGGTTATTTTTATCCAAAACCCCAACGTCAGCGACCGTTCCAAGCGCCACCAAATCCAAATGCTTACTGACTTGAGCACTTGATTTTTGGGCATCGCGGCGAAGCTTTGCCAAGCGACCAAGCACATAAAACGCCACCCCAACACCAACCAAAGCTTTACTTTTAAATGGGCAGCCCAATTGGTTGGGATTGACCACCGCTTCGGCATTTGGTGTGGGCTTGGTGGTTAAATGGTGATCGGTAATGACGACTTTGATGCCAGCGTCATGAGCGCGAGCCACGCCTGCGGCGCTTGAAATGCCATTATCCACCGTCACGATCAGATCGGGATGATGCAGTTCAACTGCCAAATCGACAATTTCAGGAGTCAGCCCATAGCCGTATTTAAAGCGATCAGGAACGATAAAATCAACCACCGCGCCCATTTCCCGCAAAACTCGAATCATGAGCGCGGTACTGGTTGCGCCATCACAATCAAAATCGCCGACGATCAGAATTTTTTGCTGATCGTCAATCGCAGCATCTAAAAGCTGAACCGCATCATCAATACCAAGCAAATCCTCAGCAGAAAGCAGCGCGGCAAGCGACGTTTCTAAATCGTCAGTATTCTCAATACCACGGCTGGCATACAATCGCGCAAGGGTCAAAGAGTGCTGAGCAAAAGGCTGCAAAGCGGCGGGCAGCGCCTCAATCGCGCTGAATCGGGGAGTTAAAGTTAGCATGAGGCTATTTTACTGGGAATTGCTGCTCTGCTCAACGACTCTTTAGCCTTTGATTGGCTTAATTTTTTTAGAAAAAAGGGCTATTTTTACAAATCCTGACTTTAGCCCTCTGTGGATTTATGGTTTGATACAAAGCGATGCTGAACTGTGCCATAAGATTTTATAAAATAAGTAATACTTATGACCATAACCTAAAAACAAATAAGGATAATAATATGCAAACGACCCCTGCTGTCGAAAAGCTTCCTAAAACGATCGACCCCAATTTAAATTTGGAGGACGTTAAAAAAGAATGCCAAGAGCTGGTTAAAAAACGCGCCAAAGTTTCGGCAGGCGTTGCGATCGTTCCGGTGCCCTTTTTTGATGTGGCAATCGATGCGGGAATGCTGACCACCTTGCTTCCTGAAATCAGCGAGCGCTTTGGGCTGATCGAAGGTCATGAATCTGCCATTGATTTGGAATCGCGTGACATCCATTGGAGCGCGCTTAAAGACCGCGCCGTTGACTTTGCAGGACTCATGGCAACTCGCGGTATCGTTAAAAAGACCATCCAAGGCTTTGGCGGTCGCATTGTTGCCAAGCAAGTCACCAAATTCATTCCGCTAGGTGGTCAAATGGTTGCTGCAACCATGGGCTATATGATTTTTAGAAAAATCGCTTTCGATCACATTGACCAGTGCTACAACTTGGCAAAAGAGATTCAAGAAAAACAGCATGCCAAAACAGTTGCTTAAGTTTGACTTTTGCTAATCCATAAAAAAGCCAGTGTTGATACTGGCTTTTTTATTAATAACTGACTTTAAAAAATGACAGCTTTAAAAATTAACGGTTATCAGAGGTTAACACTTCAGGCTCAACGGTTGAGGCAAGTGACAAGACACGATTGCGAAAATATTCTGATTTACCGTCGATCACCTTATCAACTTCTTTAATCAACTCTTTGATCGAATCATCATAAATACCGTGGTTCAGCTCGGTTTCAAAGGCGGTAAAAGGATGCTTTCTGGTCGCTGAGCGCACATCAGTGATGCCATCTTTGGTATAAAACAGATCAACGCGACCATCGCTATTAAGCACGCAATTTAATAGACCGCCCTCCACCATCAGCTCGACCCGTTCCGGCATAAAAATATAGTCAGCAACATCAACGAGCTCTTTTTCAACACCGCGCAGTAATAATGATTTTAAATCAAACATGTGGTTCTCCTAATTTTTTATTTTAAATGTTCAAATAGCCGTATTATTTTTAAGTTGTACCCTTTAATATTTTGCTATTTTGGATTTTACTATTTTGGCAGTTATTATTTATCCCTTTTGACATACTACAAATATTATTTATCCCTTTTGACATACTACAAAAGCTTTCGGCACTTTTTAAGTGTGAAAGTGTAAGACTACGTTTAAGAACGTTTAAAAACGCGCTCAAAATAAGTAAACATTACCTGTCTACCCGCTCAAGGCGACCGTTTTTCCATTGCATCCGAAAGTGAATTTCAGGAGCGATCAACTCCCCATCTTCAAAAGCTTCCGGATAAACGCGAAAATTGGGAATCGCACGATACTCAATTCCTTGCGTTGATAACTCATACTCAATATATTCCTCGCTAAAAGGCGCGTAAAGCAGCACCTCAAAGCTCGTTTTCACCCGCTGATTTTTATCCAAAATAAAATAATAAATCGTGCTGTTGCTATGAACATTGCCACCAAGCGCGCCTGCCGATTCAAGCTCAACTGCCAAATCAAGATTGCCATCTTTGTTAAAATCTTGGGCAATCAAAGGATGGATAGTAATTTGGTAATCGGGCGTGGCGCTTTTTGAACTTGGTTTTTCATCAAAGCAAGAAAACGCTAATGCGTTAGTAGCTTTGACAGTGGCAGCTTTGGGATTGGGCGTTGGAAAACCACAATATTCCAAAACCAAATTATTGATAATGGTTTTGGGAATTTTTGGCGGATTTATTGGCGCTGAAGCAGCTATCGCTAGTCCCGAACTTGCAAAAAATACAGCGGCGATAAGTAACGTTTTCATTTGCGCCTCCAGTTGCCATTCCTGATACATCTAGCCTATCATAGCCTTAAATACGGATCGTTATTCAAGCTCAAGTGTTGCTTATCATTCCTGTTAACTTTAACTAAAAAAAACGGTCTGATTTGTCATCAAACCGTTTTTATTAAAGCTTTTGTAAAATCTAAAGCTACTGAACAATATAAGCTTTAAGCTCAAGGACTTTATCACGAGTTTTAGCGGCTTCCTCAAATTTTAAATCGCGCGACAGCTGCTGCATTTGTTTTTCTAAGCGCTTGATTTCTTTGGCTAATAAATCAGGGCTTCGTAAAATACTCACATCAACATCCGGCAAATTGCTGCTAATGGCAATGCTTTGGTTGTCGTTGGTGTCCAAATCCTCGCCCGTATCGATCTTATCGGTGATGCTTCGGCGAGCGCCACGTGGGGTGATGTTGTGCTCAATATTAAAGGCAATTTGCTTTTCGCGGCGGCGCTCAGTTTCCTCAATCGCTTTTTCCATGCTTGGGGTGATGCGATCGGCGTACAAAATGGCTTTACCGTTTAAGTGCCTTGCGGCTCGACCAATGGTCTGAATCAGTGATCGCTCTGAGCGTAAAAAGCCTTCTTTATCGGCGTCAAAAATAGCAACAAGTGACACCTCGGGCATGTCTAAACCTTCCCGAAGCAAGTTAATCCCAACGAGAACGTCATGGACGCCCGTTCGCAGCTCATGAATGATTTGCATCCGCTCAACGGTGTCAATATCCGAGTGCAGATAAGCCACTTTGACATCGTATTCTTTTAAATAACTGGTCAAATCCTCTGCCATTCGCTTGGTCAAGGTCGTGATCAACACGCGCTCATCGACTTCGCGGCGTTTGACAATTTCGGACAACACATCATCGACTTGAGTTAAAACGGGTCGGATTTCGATTTCAGGATCAACCAATCCCGTTGGACGAACGACCTGCTCAACGATTTGCTCGCTATGTTCAAGTTCATACTGCGCAGGGGTTGCTGTCACGAAAATGGTGGCAGGCTTGATGCGCTCCCACTCTTCAAACTTCATCGGGCGGTTATCCATGGCGCTTGGCAGGCGAAAACCGTAATTGACCAAGTTTTCTTTGCGCGATTTATCGCCTTTATACATCGCACCAATTTGCGATACGGTCACGTGAGATTCATCAATGAATAGCAAAGCATCCGGCGGAATATAATCAAACAATGTCGGTGGCGCCTCCCCTGACGGTCGCCCTGATAGATGCTGCGAGTAGTTTTCGATGCCGTTACAGTAGCCTAACTGCTGAATCATTTCCAAGTCGTATTGGGTGCGCTCCTTGATGCGCTGAGCTTCAATCAGTTTATTATTATCACGAAAATAATTGAGCCGATCTTCAAGCTCAGCTCGAATGGTTTTGCTTGCCGCTTCAAGCTTATTTCGCGGGGTGACGTAATGCGATTTGGGATAAATGGTGATTCGTGGCACGCTACGAACGGTTTTGCCAGTTAACGGATCAAACCACGTAATTTTTTCAACCTCGTCATCAAACAGTTGCACCCGAACGGCAAGCTGCTCAGATTCGGCCGGATAAATATCAAGGGTTTCTCCGCGAAGGCGATAGGTTCCGCGACCAAAATCAAGCTCATTTCGGGTATATTGCAGCTCAACCAAACGCTTAATCATCGCCGTTCTGTCAACCCGATCACCGACGACAATATGCAGCAGCATCGTCAAATAGCTTTCCGGATCGCCCAAACCATAAATCGACGACACCGACGCGACAATAATCGCATCACGGCGCTCAAGCAGTGCCCGCGTTGCTGACAGTCGCATTTGGTCAATGTGATCGTTAATCGCGCTGTCTTTTTCGATAAAGGTATCGCTTGCCGCAACGTAAGCTTCGGGCTGATAATAGTCATAGTAACTGACAAAATACTCGACCGCATTGTTGGGAAAAAATGCCTTAAATTCACCATAAAGCTGAGCCGCTAGCGTTTTGTTATGCGCCATAATAATGGTCGGTCGCTGACACTCGGCAATCACTTTAGCCATCGTGTAAGTTTTCCCCGATCCGGTCACGCCAAGAAGTAGCTGCTCATCCATTCCTGCATTGACGCCCGCGACCAGCTTTTTAATGGCTTGCGGCTGATCCCCTGCCGGCTCAAAGTCAGTGACCATCTCAAAGGCGCGGCTTGAAATTTGCGTTCCTGACGCGTTGATACCAGATATTTCTGCCTCTCCTTGAAGCTGGGTGGCAAGCTGGTTTAATTGTCGTGATGACCTTGGTTCTGGCATTCTCATAAGCAGCTCTATTCAAAATTATTGAATTAACAATATGGGGCTAATCCCTCGTTTTTAAAGGCAATTTATGCTTCGTTTTTATCATAAAACCTCATAAAAAAGCTACAATTCTACTGCCAACTATTCGCTATAGTTTAGCCTTTAAAACTTAAGGACTCACTTATGAAAGGTCATTGTCTTTGCGGTAATATTCAAGTTGAATTGGAAGACATTCATACATTTGAAGCTTGTCATTGCGGGATGTGTCGGCGTTGGGGCAGCGGTCCTTTGATGGCAGTTCATAGCCAAGCTAAGCCTGACATTCAAGGCTTAGACAATCTTACCGTCTATCCTTCATCAAGTTGGGCGGAGCGCGCCTTTTGTCAAACTTGTGGCACTCATATTTACTACCATCAGCTTGGCGCAAAAAGCTATGTGCTATCGTTAGGCTTATTTCAAAATCAGCCGGAGTTTGACTTTAAAAGTCAGATTTTTATTGATAAAAAACCGCCTTATTATGATTTTGCCAATCAAACCAAGCTGCTTACTCAAGATCAACTGTTTGAAAAGTTTGCTGAAAAAGGCATTTCAGTTGATAAATTTGATTAATAAATTTCGGTTAGTAAATAAAGTTGTGCGTCATTTTTATCTATGGAACACAAAGCTATTAAACAACAGCATTTACAAAGCTTTGCACAGTTAACAAAGCCATTACATGCCTACCTCACAAACCCTAACTCTTGCTCTAGACTGACATTTTGATCGTGTTAAGATAGTTTTTGTGGTAAGCAATTGGCAGATAAAATAAAGCTTGTAAATAATCGCGCTTAATTTGCTCTGTTAATTTGAAAATAACAACAAATAAGAACTGGAGAAAATAATGAGAGAACGCTACGCAAGTGGAATTGATGACGACACCGCAAAAAAAATGTCTGATCTATTAAATGCCAACCTTGCCAACGTCATTGACTTGACTTTAGATGGTAAGCAGTGTCACTGGAACCTTCAAGGCACTGGATTTATTGGTGTTCACCAACTTCTTGATGATACCGCAGACCGTATTCGTGAAGTCTCTGATGCGCTTGCCGAGCGTATCGTTATCCTAGGTGGTGAACCTGATGGTCGTGCAAGCCGCGTGGTCAAAGACTCAATCCTTGAGCCTTACCCCATTGATATCGCAACAGTTGAAGAACACGTTCGAGCATTGACGGGTCGCTACAAAAAAGTCGCCGCAAAACTTCGTGAAGCGATTGATACAGCAAGTGAAGCGGGTGATGAAGATACTGCAGATTTATTTACGGAAGCTAGCCGCGTGATCGACAAAGACGCTTGGTTTATTGGCGCAAACGCCCCAAAAGAAAACACATTTAATAACAACGGCAAATAAGTAAAGAAGCTATTGTTAATTTAATAAAAAAGTCGCTTTTATTAGCGACTTTTTTATGGCGGTTTGATTTTAAAAATAAACCTCTTATTTTGGCAAAGTTAAAACTTCAGCGTTTGGCACCGACAGCGTTAAAATCGATTCTTGAAATAACGGATTGGCGCGAAACTGATTTTCAATCTCTTCAAATTTTTGCGCCAAATGCTGCTCTTGCTGATTTCCCGTGATATCAACGGCTGCCACCATAAAGATCTTTTGTGGTCCCACCCACTCTAAATGCAAGTAAGAGACGCTATCAATATCCGGCTGAGCCAGCAATTGCTTTAATACGTAGCAGTGCATCTCATCGGAAACTTTGTGCCCCACCAAAAAATCCCGATTGCGGCTGATCAAAAAGACCGCGACAACGGCTAATAACACGCCAACAATAATAGAGCCTAGTGCATCCCAAACAGGATTGCCCGTATACGCATGAAGTCCCATAGCAACGGCGGCAATCAGCAAGCCAACGACCGCCGCCAAATCTTCAAAAAACACGCCGCGAAGGGTTGGGTTTGAAGTTTCGACCACATAGCCAATCGCACTAACATTTAGCTTATCGCCGTGCTGCTTACTTTGCCGATACGCTTGCACGAGCGAGAAGCCTTCTAATACAAAGGCAATGGCTAAAATCACAAAGCCAATAGTGTAGTTGGTTTCGGTTTCCGCTGCGCTCCACTCTTTGATCCCCGTATAAATCGACACCACCGCCCCCGCCATAAACACACCAAACGCAGCAATCATCGACCAAACATAAGATTCTTTACCGTAGCCTAACGGGTGGCTTTTATCAGCAGGTTTGATCGCTTTTTTTTCTGCAATAATCAGCAGTGTGCCATTGCCCGTATCTGCCCAAGAGTGCGCCGCTTCTGCAATTAACGAGGCAGATCCTGTCATAAACGCTGCAAACGTTTTAGCAATGGCGATCAATAAATTAGCACCGACCGCAATTAACACCGTGATCAGCGAGCTTTGCGGCTTATGATGGCTTGTACTTTCGCCTCGAGCGCGCGGGACTGCCTGATTTTGTTTTTCAGGCTGCTGATTGACTGGTTGGGGGCTAACTGGGGGCTTTGAGCTCATAAAAATCTCAGATTAAAAAAGTTACGCTTAGCCTAAATCATATCGCGTCATAGTACAGTAGCGCTTTGGTGGCGCAAGCGTTAATTAATTTCGTTTTTAACCTTGTTAAAATGAGCGCTCAAGCCCAAATTTTATCAAGTGATCTTTACTCATCTTCAGCGTTGGTGCCAAGCTCGCCCACCATCGCAGAAAAATCACAACTTGGGCGACGAGCGCGCTCCATATAAAACTTGCGGCGATCAAGGGCGGCATCAAATCGACATTGCTGAAGTGGCGTTTTGATATTAAGCGGTGGAATGGCAGTGGGTTTGCGATTTTCATCGACCGCCACCATAGTAAAATAGCAGCTGTTGGTATGGCGAATGGTTCGCGCCCGAACGTCTTCGGCTTCAACTCGAATGCCCACCTCCATCGAGGTGCGACCAACATAGTTAACGCTTGCCGCAAAAGTGACTAGCTCACCGACGTAAATTGGCTCACGAAACATCACCTGATCAACGGATAAAGTCACCACGTAGCTGCCGCTATAGCGACTGGCGCAAGCATAAGCAACTTTATCAAGCAGTTTTAACAAATCACCGCCGTGAACGTTACCAATAAAGTTTGCCATATCTGGCGTCATCAACACCGACATATAAAGCTCATGATTGAGCGGCGCTTTTTTTGTGGTGCTAGAGTTGCTGTGTTGAGCCATACCTATCCTTAAGTTTTGAGCTGTCCCAAGAGTTTTGAATCAGTGTAACGCAGATTAGCAAAGTTTTGGGAGCACTATTTCTGTAATCTTGCATTTTTATGCTAAAGCGACCAGTTTTATTATGACTTACGGTTATGATTAACTTATCATTGGCTGTCTTAGTCATCTAAAAGCACCTTTAAGCATTTATTTAAAAGTACCTTCAAGCAAGTTATTAAAAAATCGTTAAAATTAATTTACTTTTGATATCAACGTCTTATTTTAATCCCTGATAGTTTTTTAAAAATATTTGGCAAAAGTGCTTGACCAATTTTTTATCTTTGCTAGAATACGCCCCACTTAGCAACAACTTCTAATCCCCAATAGCTCAGTTGGTAGAGCGTCGGACTGTTAATCCGTGTGTCCCTGGTTCGAGCCCAGGTTGGGGAGCCAAATTCTAGCAAGACCTTGAATGCTTTTGATTCAGTTATGGCAAATGCCAATACCCTCATCCACTTGATGAGGGTTTTTTTCTGCTTAAAATAAACATTCTCAACGATTCAAAGCTTATTTTTGATAGATATTTTATTCAAATGCTTGACAGTTACTAAACGCTTAGCTAGAATGTGTCCCACATAACGAGATGCCAAAAGCGCTTTTGTTATGATGTTAATCCCCAATAGCTCAGTTGGTAGAGCGTCGGACTGTTAATCCGTGTGTCCCTGGTTCGAGCCCAGGTTGGGGAGCCAAATTCAAAAAGCCTTCATCATAATCTGATGGAGGCTTTTTTATGCGCTCTATTTTTGTTCGCGCTCAATAGGTGCTATCATCTGTCATTATACAATCAATAAAGGTGAATTATGATTCCTGTTCGCATCAAAAATAAGTTTTCGGATCATCCGCAAAAGGTCATGCGCCCGATCAGTATTCGCTTATCAGAGGAGATGATTGAGCTGCTATCGGCAACTGCCGCTGATCTTGGTTTTAAACGCATTCAAGGCTTGATTCGCCTGTATATCCGCCAAGGTCTTGATCGCGATCATCAAGATTATACGTTAGCTCATGATGAGGTATTTATTGAAAAACTGCGCAAACATGGGGTCAGCCAGCGCATTATTGATGAGGCAATCAAAGATACTCATAACAATAATATCTCGCAGCCGTTATCTGAACTGCAAGATAAATAAGACTTATAACTTAAACCTAAAAATGAGTTAACCTTGCAAAAGTTAACATAACCCAGCGCGAATTGCCCCCAAAGCGCTTGGAAAAACGCGCTATATTAAACGTTATAAAGATAGGTTCAAAGCGTTAGGGGGCGAAAGATGTTAGGAGTTACCAACGATGTTCAGTATCAAATTAACGTAACTGGTCAGGCGAAAATAGCGGCAGCGCTGATCATAGCAGTTTTAAGCGTAAGTATGCTGCTAAGCGGCTGCTCGACCCCACAAGATGATCCAATGCAGCAAACGATTCCAACGGATGCAGATCACTGGCAAAAAAATCTTGAGACCATACTTAAAAAACTGCCCGATGATGATCGCAAATTGCTAAGCCGCTATATGATCCGTATGAAGTTAAGCCAAGCTTATGAGTCCGGAGCCATTCCGCGAATAACGATTGCGCAAGCACTCGTTCAGCAGCGCGAATATGAACGGCTGCACCCTGACAACCCTACCGGTAAACAAAGCCCTGTTGCTGCTACCAATAACGCAGCTATTAATAGCAATTTTCCAATCGTTTTGCTTCCTGTAAAATCAAGCGTAAATGACAGCTTAAATCAAGTGAAATTGCAATTTGTGATCAGCAATCATGGCAACACGCCTATCAAAAGCTTTAAGGGCACGCTACTACTTTTGAATAATAAAGCAAATAGCAGCAAAAAAAATACGCTCGATGCCAAACCGATTGTTATTCCAAGAACGCAGTTTGTCCCGCCCATCATGCCCGATCAATCTGGAATTATAGCTATCGATACCAGCATTGAGGACATCAATGTGATGCGGGCAATTCAAAATCCGCAAAACGTGAGCGTTCATATGGAGAGCGGAACTGTTGTCTTGACGGATGGTCGCGGGATTGAGATTGGTCAGCAAGCTAAATAATAATGCTGACGACTAAACGTTTAAAACTGACTTTTAACACCCATAAAAAAAGCCCCAATCGCTGATGATTAGGGCTTTTTCAATTTGGCGGAGACGGTGAGATTCGAACTCACGAAGGGCTATGAACCCTTGCCGGTTTTCAAGACCGGTGCATTCAACCGCTCTGCCACGTCTCCATAGGTGCATCATTATAGCGATATTTTTGCAGATGGCAAGGGCTTTTTTTCAAAAAATTAAATTATTTTTCATCTGCCGTATTTTTGCTTTTTAAAAGGCTTTGATCAATGACGCGGCTTGATGCCAAATGCAGGCACATATCCAGCAAACGGTTGGCGTAGCCCCATTCGTTATCGTACCACGCAAAGACTTTAAACTGATTGCCAACTTGCATGAGTTGTTCGCCATCAATGATGAGTGACTCTGGCTGATGGATAAAATCGCTTGAAACCAGCGGCTCATCGGTAAAGTCCATAATGGTGGCAAGATGCGACTGACAAGCAGCAATGAGCACTTGACGGATGGCATCGAGGCTAACGTTGTCTTTTTCAAAAATAAAGGTGACGTCAATGGCGGCAACGTCGATGGTTGGAACGCGAATCGAATGACCGTTGATTTTCCCTGCCATGTTGGGCAACACGCGCTCGGTGGCGGCAATGCTGCTTGATGTGGTCGGGATGATATTGTAACCCGAAGCTCGGGCGCGGCGTGGATCACGGTGGGCTTGGTCAAGGACGGTTTGGTCGGCGGTGACGGCATGGATTTCGGTCATCATCGCCGACGCCACGCCAAAAGCATTATCCAGTGTGTTAATCAGCGGAACTAAGGCTTGGGTGGTACAAGAGACACTTGAGATAATCGGCAACTCAGTGGTCAGCTCATCGCTATTAACACCCATGACGATTGATGCGTCCACCTTATCAAAAGGCGCCGCGCCAATAATCACTTGCCGAGCGCCCGCTTTGATATGCAAATTGGCTTGCTCATACGAGCGAAAATGACCGGTACATTCAAGCACCACATCGATGCCTAAGTCTTGCCAAGGTAGCTTTTTTGGGTCGGACTCGGACAGCATTTGAATGCAATAAGTATAGTTATTTTTGGTGAGACAAAGTTGATAATCCTCGGCAGCGTCATTTTTAATAATTCGATGACCTTTTTTGACTTCAGTGGCAACCAATTGCGCGCTGATAC
>Ga0308157_10003297_pt1 | contig 23880 bp, 21 predicted proteins | sample PhyBR1_FD_201035 | JGI IMG/M metagenome (GOLD analysis project Ga0308157, IMG submission 201035) | Phyllosphere microbial communities from UC Gill Tract Community Farm, Albany, California, United States - DLSLB.R1 | ecosystem: Host-associated > Plants > Phyllosphere > Unclassified | place: USA...
CTGCATTCGAAATCCACATTTTTTGTCCGTTGATGATGTAATGTTTTCCGTCTTCGGAAAGTTTGGCTCTAGTTTTTCCACTGTTTGCGTCGGAACCTGCGTCTGGCTCGGTCAAACAGTAAGCACCGAATTTAGTTCCAGCCGCTAAGTCCGGAAGATATTTGTTTTTCAGATATTCGCTTCCGTAAAGTAGGATAGGAAGTGTTCCAATTCCGGTGTGTGCGCCATAAGCTGTTGCTAATGAACCAGTCGTTCCGGAGATGTAATCGCAAGCCAGCATTGTGGTTACGAATCCCATTCCCAATCCGCCGTAAGCTTCGGGAACAGCAATTCCCAAGAATCCCATTTCTCCGATTTTACGCATCACTTCTTCCGTGTAAGCGTAATCTTTTTTCTCGAAGCGTTCTTTGTTCGGAACCACTTCTTTATCTATGAATTCTTTTGCAGAATCGCGAAGCATTTTTTGTTCTTCGGAAAGTTCTTCGATGCTGAAGATTTCCTGAGCAGTGATGTCCTTTACCAGGAATTCGCCACCGTTTAATGTTTGGGTTTCAGTACTCATTTTATTGTTGTTTTTTTAATTGTTATAAAATTCTTGATTTGTTTCTAAGTCTAGCCAGCCTTTTTTATTCGTTAGTGATTCAATTTCAATAAAAGCACCAGCTCTTTTTCCTATGTTTTTGTAAAATGTTTGATGGTTATAAATTTGATGCAATCCTTTATTTGTGATGATGAAAAGTCCTTTTCTAAGTTCTATTTTATCATTTTCTATCGGTAAAAGTTCATTTGCATTAGTTGTATAATTGGTGGTTCTCATATCTACGTCAGAAATAGCCGCCAGTGTAGGTTCTGGCATAAGGAAAATATCTTTAATGACTTTCTTTTTCTTCGTTTTTTTATCAATGATTGTTCTGTATGAAACCAATTGCTCAGGCTTTTTTTCTATCTTTTTTCTATCTTCAACAATGGGTTTTGAATCTTTTTCATTGTATGTGTACAATCCGAATTTTCCATTTTTCGAAATGATGAAATATTTCTCTTCTTTCTCTGTAAAATATTTTGAAGCAGTTTCATTATTTTCTTTTAAATTACGAATACTAACAAGCTCTGATTCTACATTTTCTAGATTTTTGAAAGTGATATTTTTATAAAAACTTCCGCTGTCACACGAAGAACTGGTAGATAATTTTAGTTTTCTGGTTTCTTTATCTTGTTCCAAATTTTCTGAGTGAGAACATCTTCCTGTTCCGCATTCCATTGTTTGTATACTCGGTTTGTAGTAGGTTTGTCCAAGAAAATTGATGTTTCTCACTTCATTATTCTGTAAAATATTGACGAAATCCGGATATAAATGAGCGCTTATGGTTCCATCAGGCGTAATGTTTTCAAGGAATTGATTGTAAATTTCAACCTTATCCAAATTTTTAATTAAAATAAATTTTGAGTTAAAGCTTATTTCATCTGCTTCAAAAATGACTTTTCCGAACCTGTTATAGAGATTTTGTTTTCCATTTTTTTCTTTTACAAGGTAATAGTCATTATGGTTAAATAAATATAACGTTCTATTTAATCCACTTTCATCTTCTTTTATAGTTTCAATTTTACTTTCTGTAGCCAATTGATTATTAAAAAATAAACCTTCGTTTGTGGAAATGATGTTAATGTCTTCGCCTCCTGTTGCCTGCAAAATGGGCTTTTCTCCATTAATATTAATGATTCGAACCGTATGAAAACTTGCCCTGTCAATTCGCCATTTTTCAATATGATTGTCGTCTCTAACTTCCACACTTCCAAAACCACGGAGTTTGTCATCCCGAAAACGTAATTCTTGCTTGACCAAAATTTCCGGAGTCAGAAAAAAATATCGAAATTTCACTTTACTATTGTCTTCTAAAGTGAAAACAGAATTCTGTATTTTTTTAATTAATTCATCTATACTTTGAGATTTTATTTCAGAAATACGATAATAGTTTTCTTTAGGAAAATCTTTTATCTCAGATTTTTGTTGTTTTAGAATTGAATAGACTCGGCTTTCCCTTTTCTCATAAGTAGAATAATATCCGAAATAAAAAACTTCGTTATCGGAACAAAAAACAAGATTTTGATTTTTTTTAGAGATGTAATCAATATTATTTAATCTTAATACCTGATTAACATTTGCAAAACTTTCTTTCAAAGGTTTTGCTTCTACAACAAAATCATTCTGATAAGAAAATGTCATTTCGGGTTTGTTAAAAATCTGTCCGCCAATGATATTTTCTTTATTATATTCATTTGTTTTTATCCCATTTTCATTGTAATGAATGATTTTAAAAATATTAGAATTATGGTCTTTTCCCTCATAAAATTTTTCCCAAGCCAAATTGTTTGTTTTTTTCCAAAATTTTCGCGAGATAAAATTTTTTGTTTCCGGAAAATTAGGATATTTGATGCTGTCAGTTTCCAATCGGTCGTGATATGATTTAGAAACTAATGCTCCATTTTCCGCATAAACTTCATCGGTATGTTTAAAACCATTAATGCTTTCAATTTTCCATAATTTTCCGTTGGGATAATAGAATTTTAGCTTTAGATTTTTATATTTTTCAATTTCTTTGTCTTCCCAACTCGGAAAATCGAATCTTTCGCTTTGGTCATTTCCATTCTCTTCGTACCAAAAAGAAGAGCCAATTCTTTGATGAATATTTTTCTTTAACGAATACCATTGATTTTGCAAATTTCCATTGCTGTAAAAATCTCGATTGTAAATGATGGAATCAATTTTTGTACTTTGTTGAATCCTATAAAATACTGCATTTTCTTTTGTGGTTTCTTTCCAAGATTGGTCAAAGTAGATAGTTTTCTCTTCTTGAGCTTTCAGAAGAAAAGATGAAAATACAAAAGCAAAAAGCAGATTTTTAATCATTTTTTTAGAACCTTCAAGGTTTTCAAAACCTTGAAGGTTTAATTTATATTATAGCAATTCAAACACACTCGCCGCGCCCTGACCAGTTCCCACGCACATTGTCACAACACCGTATTTGCTGTTTCTGCGTTTCATTTCGTCAAGAAGTTGAACGGTTAATTTTGTTCCTGTGCAGCCAAGTGGATGTCCCAGTGCGATTGCGCCTCCGTTCACGTTTACAATGTCTGGATTGATGTTCAATTCTCTTAAGATTGCAACAGATTGAGAAGCAAACGCTTCATTCAGTTCAAATAAATCGATATCAGATTGTTTAAGTCCAGCTTGCTCCAGCGCTTTTGGAATGGCGAACATCGGTCCAATTCCCATAATTCTTGGCGGAACACCAACAGTCGAATAGGAGAGAAGTCTCGCAACTGGAGTCAGGTTTAGTTCTTTTACCATTCTTTCAGACATTACCATTGTGAAAGCAGCGCCGTCAGAAGTTTGAGAAGAATTACCAGCGGTTACAGAACCATTAGCTGCAAAAACCGGACGAAGTTTCGCCAAAGCTTCAACGGATGTGTCAGCTCTCGGACCTTCATCTTGTTTGAAGGCATATTCTTTGGTTTGGATTTTTTCCTTTTCGTCAAGGAAATTATATGCAACATCAATCGGAACAATCTGGCTCTCAAATTTTCCTTCCTTGATGGCTTTCATCGCTTTCTGATGCGAGTTGTAAGCGAATTGGTCTTGCTCCTCACGACTCACTTTGAATTCGTTGGCAACCGCTTCAGCTGTCAATCCCATCCCCCAATAATAATCGGGATGTTTCTTGGCCAAATCCGTGTCTGGAATCGGTTTGTAGCCACCCATCGGGATGTAAGACATACTTTCTGCACCACCAGCGATGATGCATTCTGCCATTCCAGCTTTGATTTTCGCCGCCGCAATTGCAATCGCTTCTGAGCCTGATGCGCAATATCTGTTGACTGTCACGCCCGGAACTTTGTCGGTATCCAATCCCATTAATGAAATCAGCCTTGCGACGTTAAGGCCTTGTTCTGCTTCCGGCATTGCACAACCGACAATCAAATCGTCGATGCGGGCCGGGTCAAGATTTGGAACATCTTTCATCAGATGTTGTATCACAGTTGCCGCCATATCATCCGGGCGAGTGAAACGCAAAGAACCTTTCGGTGCTTTACCAACTGCTGTTCTGTATCCTGTTACTATATATGCTTCCATTTAGTTGTAAAAATGTATTATGTACAAAGTATAAAGTACTGTGTACGTATTATTTTGAATAATTTTGTTTAAGCTTTATAATCATATTCTGAATATGTCGAATATCTTGTATAAGTAATTCAAAATCATTTTCATTAATGAATTCCAAATCTTTAGCTATAATAATTTGAGTTTCAAATTCAAATGATGACCCTAATGCAATATTCAAGAATTGACAGAACTGCGGGTTTGTATCTCTTCCTGCACCTTCAGCAATATTTGACGGAACAGAATAAAGACTTCTTCTTGACTGCGATGTCAATCCAAACAATTCGTCTTTTGGGAAATTTTTCGAAATCAAATAATACTTCTTACAAAGTAAAATTGATTTTTTCCAAACTTCCAATTCTCTGAAATTATGCATTGATATACTTTTTACTTTATACAACCGACATTGTACAATTAATTCCTAAGCGGTTTCCCAGTCGTTAACATCGTCTGAATTCTTTCAAGCGTTTTTCTCTCACCACAAAGCGAAAGGAAAGCTTCTCTTTCCAGGTCCAGAAGATACTGCTCGGAAACTTCAGTCGGTTCGGAGAGATTTCCGCCGGTCATTACGTAACCGATTTTGTTGGCAATTAATCTGTCGTGTTCTGAAGCGTAACCGCCGGCAACCATCTGGTCTGTCCCAACGTAGAACATTCCCATTGATTCTTTTCCTAGAACTTTTATTTTTTCCGGAACTGGCGCTGCGTATCCTAATTCGTCCAAAACAATCGCCTGACGTTTTGCTTCTGCAATTTGTCGGTCTTTGTTTACAACGATGATATCTTTGTTGGTCAAAATTCCCATTTGCTTAGCTTCGTGAGCAGAAGTTGCAACTTTTGCCGTTGCAATATTCATAAAATAATTACGCAAATGATTGGTTTTAACATCATCTGGAAGCGCGCCTTTCAAAGCTCGTAAAGCAAACTCTTTTGTTCCGCCTCCTCCAGGAATCAAACCAACGCCAACTTCCACAAGTCCGATATAAGTTTCCGCTGCTGCAACAATTTTATCCGAATGCATCGAGAATTCACAACCGCCACCAAGCGTCATTCCGAACGGTGCCGCAATAACTGGAATTGAGGAATATCTTAGTTTCATTGATGTTTGTTGGAATAGGTTAATGGCCATATTCAGTTCGTACCAATCTTGTTCAACAGCCATCATCATTACCATCGCAAGGTTTGCGCCGACAGAGAAATTATCAGATTGATTTCCTATAACCAAACCTCTGTAATCTTTCTCGGCAATGTCGATGGATTTATTAAGACCTTCCAAAACGCCTCCGCCAAGAGAATTCATTTTTGAACGGAATTCGAAGTTCAATATTCCATCACCTAAATCAATTAAGGCAGATTCGGAATTTGACCAGATGGTTTTTTCTTTTCTGATATTATCAAGAATAATAAAAGCATCCAAACCAGGAATAGGCTCGTAAGTTTTTGTATTTTGATTGTAGAATAACTGCTTTCCATTTTCTAATTTGTAGAAAGATTCGTTTCCGGAAGCCAGCATTTCCTTAACCCAATCAGCAACTTTGTAACCTTCGCTTTCCACCAAATCAATTCCTTTCTGAATTCCCAGGAAATCCCAGTTTTCGAATGGTCCATATTTCCACGCATAACCGGTTTTCATCGCGTCATCGATGGAGTAGAATACATCGGTAATTTCGGGAACTCGCTGAGAAACGTAAGCGAAAAGTGAAGCGTAATGTTTTCTAATTAATTCGCCAGCTTTGGTTTGATCTTTTAATAAAATTGGCAAACGATTTTTCAAACTTCCGGCTTCTTTCGCGGTTTTCACGATTGGAAGTTTTGGCTGTTTTGTAGGTTCGTAACCAAGTGTTTCATAGTTAAGAACAAAACGATTGACATTTCCGCCAGCGTCTTTTTCTTTATAATAGAATCCTTTTTTAGCTTTATCACCAAGGAATTTATTTTCAATTAAATGATTCAAAGTCTTGGAGTCTTTCAAAGCCTGAGCCATTTCGTCATCTTTCAAATTGGCTTGAAGTCCTTTTGTTACATTAAAAGCGGTGTCAAGACCAACCAAATCTCCCAGTTTGAAAGTTCCGGTTTTTGGACGATTCAGCAAGTCACCTGTCAAAGAATCAGCTTCTTCAATTGTCAAACCGATTTCTTCAGTCAATTCCATAATTTTCGCCATCGAATAAACACCGATTCTGTTTCCAATGAAACCTGGTGTATCTTTACAAAGAACAGTTGTTTTTCCAAGGAATTTTTCGCCGTAAGACATAAAGAAATCAATTACAGATTTATCCGTTTTCGGACCTGGAATTACTTCAAACAATTTCAAATATCTTGGTGGATTGAAAAAGTGTGTTCCACAAAAATGCTTCTGGAAATCTTCTGACCTTCCTTCCGACATCAGATGAATCGGAATTCCTGACGTGTTGGAAGTAATTAAAGTTCCTGGTTTGCGAAGTTTGTCCACTTTTTCGAACATCGATTGTTTGATGTCCAATCTCTCGACAATCACTTCAATCACCCAATCAGAATTTTTGATTTTCTCCAAATCATCTTCAAAATTTCCAACCGTAATTCTGGAAGCGAAAGATTTGTCATAGATGGGTGAAGGATTACTTTTCAGAGCGGTGTCAAGATGACCTTGTGCCACGCTGTTTCTTGTTTTTTTGTCGGCATTTTCTGAGTCTTTCGCAGGCATATCCAACATCAATACCTGAATCCCGTTTCCAGCCAAGTGACAGGCAATTCCGGAACCCATCACGCCGGAGCCGAGGACTGTAACGTGTTTTATTTTTCTGTTCATTTATTGAGATTTATTATTGTTTTCTATTATTAAGTTCGTTGGCGATTTTCAGAATATCATTCATTACTTCTTTGAAGACTTCAAACTTCTCCGGCTGAATTCTTTCCACAATTTTCTTATTGAAATTGAGAACAACTTCCTTTGATAAGTTTCTGGAGTTGAGGCCTTTATCAGTCAATTTGATAATAACTTCGCGCTTATCTGTAGTGGTTTTCTCTTTATAAATGTAGCCATTGTCTTCCAAAAGCTTGATAATCCTTGTCAAAGAAGTAGGTTCGATAGCCATTTTTGGACCAAGATTCGTGCTTCTTGTTCCTTCTTTTGGGTCGATTTTAAGTAAGGTAAGTGCCTGAACAGCAGTTGAATTATACAACGAAGCCTGGTCCGAATACATTTTTGAGACCGCTAACCAAGCCGACTTGAGCATCAAGTCAACACTTTCGACTTTTTCTGAATTTTTCTTTTCCATAATTGGCATATTGAAGTGCTTTATACAAATATAAAAAAAATACTATGCATGCATAGTATTTATAGTTTTTAATATTTAAATGATTGATTTGCAAATAGTTAATTACTATGCAAATCTTAATATATAAAAATCAGTATTTTTTATTTAACTCGGAACCTTAGTTTTAATAAGCTTTTGAAGAGATTGTTTAATTTCAGTTAATGTATGATAATTGTCATAAAAATCCTCCGTTTTCAGTTCCCATTTGTCATTTTTAAACGTCAATTTAAATTTCTTCAAATCTGAGGCGAAGTTTTTTTGCAGGAAAGAAAACATCATTTCTTTTTCCAATTTTGGGGCATTGATTTCTGGCGGATGAAAGTTTTTATTAAAATCTAAAATCTTTGGTGTAATTAATTCAGGATTATTGAGAATTATTTCTTCAGAAATTCCGCTGATGAGTTTTTTATCTTTCAGCCACCAGATTTTGTCGGAAAATTCCTTTGCCAATCGCCAATCGTGGGAAGAGAAGAGAATCAGTTTATTTTCATTTTTTGCTAAATTTCGAATCAATGAAAGAATCATCAATTTATTTTCTTCATCCAGATGCGTTGTTGGTTCGTCTAAAATTATGAAAGGGGAATTCTGTGCTAAAGCTCTTCCAATAAAGACTTTTTGGAGATTTCCGTCAGACAGTTCGATTAATTTTTTGTTTCGAAATTGTGTGAGATTTAGTTTATCAATTATTTCATTGATTTCAGCTTTATCCTTTTCATTCAATTTAAAATAATACGGATAATGAATATATTTCCCAAGCGAAATCAAATCTGTAACTGTATAATTATCGGGAATTTCAGCTTTAGAAAAAACGATGGCGATTTGAGAAGCAATTTCGTTCGGATTCAATTTTAGAATTGATTTTCCGCTGATTAAAATTTCGCCTTTTAAAAGTTTATTTTGACCAAGAATTGATTTAATTAAAGTTGTTTTTCCAATGCCGTTATTTCCCATCAAAAGGCAAACTTCACCTAAATCTAAGGAAGTATTGATATCAGAGATCAACGGCTCTGAATACCCAATTGATGCTTGTTTAATATCTAAAAACATATTTTGATGTTTACACAAAGGCACAAAGTTTTTTCCAGTTTAAATATGTTTTAGGGCACAAAGTTTAACTTCGTTAAATGGCTAGCTTTGTTCTTTCTGCCCCTAATTTGTGATTGCATTTTTATGTTAAATTTATTTTTATAAATAACCATTTATTATTCTGGAAACACCAGCTTTAAATGTTTCTTCGTTAAAGTTGATTAATAGTCCCAATTTACAGTTTGTCATTTTCAGATAAGTTAATAGCTGTGCTTTGTGAGATGGATTTATAAACTCAACTGCTTTTATTCCAAGATTAATTTAGATTCTACCAAAATATCAATCCGAAAAGCGTTGTTGATTTTTAGTTCTTCATAAATAATTGGTAAAACCATTTGCTTTTCAACTTTCAAACCTTGTTTTTGCAATTCATAAAACAAGCATTCTTCATAAACAGTCTCAAATAAACCTGGACCTAATTTTTTATGGATTTTGAGTCCAGCATCAAACACTATTTTTGATAATTCATTTTCAGTCATTTTTAATTTTTATCGAAGATAAAGACTTTGTATATAATTCAAAAAAAATATTAGCAGTTTTCAAACTAACACAAAGGCACAAAGTTTTCATAATTATTACAATCTTTTACGGTACAAAAAAATCAAAGATTTTCAATCTTGTGCCTTAAAACACAATATTGTATTAAAATCTTTTGTGTCTTTGTGCTAAACCTTTTTCATTAACATCAACAAAATCACTGGAATCCCAAAAAATGTCGTAATAATATTAATCGGAAATTGGCTCAGTTCCGAAATAATAGAAAAAACCTGCATTACAAAAATTCCCAAAACAATATTCAAAATCCATTGATGCCAAAGCTGAGCAGGGTTCCAAAGCATTCTGCAAAAGTGTGGAACCACTACACCAATAAATAAAATTGGTCCAAGAAAAGCAGTCACAGAAGCCGATAGAATAGAAGAAGCAACAATAATGCTGATTTTCAGTTTCGATTGACTGACTCCAAAACTTTGTGCATAAGCTGAACCTAAAGAATTTCCAATCAAGGGTTTTATGGATTTGAAAGTGAAAAATAATCCAATAATTATTAAAATTGTTAAGATTGAAATCTGAGAAATATTGGACTGATTGTTCGCTCCGAAAGTCCATAAAATATAATTTTTCAGACTTTGACTTTCCATATAAAATTGAAGAAATGAAACAACCGCTCCAGCCAAAGCCGAAATTAAAAATCCAAAAATAATAATGAAACTTTTATCCCGAAAACGATTCGAAAATAAGAGCAAAACTATCATCAGAACAACACTTCCGAGAATTGAAGACAAACTGATAAAACTATTTTGAAGAAAATCCGGAATCAAGATATTTTGTGAAAAGAAAATATAAAACGCCACAAACAAACTGGAAACCGACGTGATTCCCAAAACATCAGGACCAGCCAATGGATTTTTGAAATATTCCTGTAAAAGAAAACCACTGGTCGGGATCGCAATTCCGGCTAAAATCATTGCTAAAGCACGATTGATTCTAAATCCTGCGATTTCAAAATTTTCTGTTTCAGAATTTAGAAAGTCGGAAAAGTTGAGTTTCGCATAACCAACATTCAAATTGATGATGAACGAAATGATGATTCCGACAATGATTGAAAAACAAATAATTCCGAATTTGTTTTTCAAAATTAATCTATCTTTTGATTAAAAACTCCGCCATCAATCAATAATTCTTTTTCATTGACTGCAATTTTTTTGTCAGATAAGAACTGAAAAATTTTCTGATTCAAAGCTTCTTCCGTCATAGAACCAAGTGTTTCATCCACATTATCACCTTTTTTAATCAATGTAAAAGGAATTGCACCACCGTCCCAAGTTTTGAAATTCTGTTTGAAAAATTCTGGCTTCAAAAGACTTCCGTCGAGCAATGTAACGTTTTTTCTGATGTTGTATTCATCCGCAAAATCACTGACTTCGGTTGCCCAATCGGTTTTGTTATCAAGACTTACAAAAGTGAATTTTACAGGTTGCCCTTGCAATTCCTCCATTTTTTTGTGGAAAAACGGAATCTCGTGCATGCACGGTCCGCACCAAGTGGCGAAGAAATTGGTCACATACAAAGTGTCAGAATTTTTATTTTGAATATACGCTGACATTTTTTCCGGAGAAAATTCTACCAATTCTGCAACATCTGCTTCGGATTTCGTAGGTTCAACTTTTATTGAATCTTCTTTGGCTTGAGTTTCAGCGACTTTTTCATCATTCTTTTTACAAGCTAAAAAGCTGATTGACAAGAATGAATAGAATATTATTTTTTTCATAGAATTTTAATTCAAATGAATTTACGAGCTTGTCTTGGATTTAGATTTTTTCTTTTGTCAATTTTCATTAAATTTGATTCTTGACAATGGAAAATCAATTAACAGTAGCCAACCAACCTCAGTTTCACAGGCTAAAAATAGCTAAAAAACAACAACTGACCAAACAAGCTTTTGCTTTGGAATTTGAGATTCCTGAAGCGTTGAAATCCCGTTTTCAATTTCGAGCTGGGCAATATGTGACTTTGAAATACCATTTTAATGAAAAGGAGATTCAGAATGATTATTCTTTCATTTCTGCGCCTTCTGAGGAAAAACTGGCATTGGCAATAAAAATAAATGGCGAAAAAAGTTCAACACAGTTTCTTTTTAATCATTATAAAATTGGTGACGAAATCTCTGTGAGCGAACCATTGGGGCGATTTTTTATTCCCTCAAAACCTAACGAAAAACGGACAATTATTGCTTTCGCTTCCGGCATTGGAATTACACCGATTATCAGTCACATCAAAAATATTTTGTTTGAGGAAAAATCGACGAGAATTTATCTTTTTTATGGGAATAAAAGTTATGAAGATATTATTCTGAAAGAAGAATTGGAACAATTGTTAAAAGACAATGTTGGAAGATTCGAGGTTTTTTATTTTTTGTCGCAGGAACCAATTAAAGACAAACTTTTTCAAGGTCGTTTGGACGAAAAAAAGATTTCTCTAATCATTAATCAAATCCTTCATCTGGACGAGGATGACGAAGAATCTACAATCTGGGACAGCACAGACAAAGTTTTGATTTGTGGTCCGGGAGCAATGATAAAATCGGTCGCCAATGCCTGTTACAACCACGGAATTCCGAAAAAAAACATTCATTTTGAGTTATTCGAAGCATACAATGAAGACATCTATCCCACGGAAAAAGAATTTCCTCTAATAGAAAATGTTGAAGTTAAAATCAAATTCAATCACATTGAAAAAGATGGTATTATCCTTAAAAGTAACGAAAGAAAAATACTTCAACAATTGTTGGATTTGGGTTATAAACTGCCTTATTCCTGCAAATCCGGAATCTGTGGAAGTTGTCTTTGCTATCTGAAAAGCGGAGAAGTTGATATGACGGAAGACGAATATTTGACAGAAAATGAAAAACTTCAGGGGAAAATTTTGCCTTGCGTTTCCATAGCGATGAGTAAAGATGTATCTTTAGATTTTGATTTACATTAATATATGTTCAGGGCGTTTAAAAACATTTTAAAAGTACTTTTCAGGCTTTTGGAACTAGGGATTTTGCTAATGATTTTAGCGAATTTCTGGGTGTATGCGCTTACCAGCGGACGAACTTATACAAAAATCAGTAAAGTTCCACCGAGAGACTGTGCCTTGGTTTTAGGAACATCCCCTAAGATGCGTTCTGGTGCTGCCAATCCTTATTTTGTGGCTAGAATGGATGCTGTTGGAACACTTTATCACCACGGAAAAATCAAGAAAATCATCGTAAGCGGAGAAAAAAGTGAAAACTATGATGAAACCGAAGCGATGACAAGATTTTTGGTTTATAATGAAGGTGTGCCTGAAGATATTATTATCAAAGACCCAAAAGGTTTCAACACTCATAAAAGTATTTTGCGCTGTAAAAATGTTTATGGTCAAAAAAATGTGATTATCGTTTCTCAAGGTTTTCATAATCTCCGGGCCTTGTTTTTCGCCCGAAATAATGGGATGAACGCGCTTGGGTTTGATGCGCAGGATGTCAGTAAAAATGAGAGTTTCTACAGAAACCATACCCGTGAATTTCTAGCCAGAGATTTAGCCGTTTTCTATTATATTCTCGGGATTTCGCCTGAGGAATGACCAACTCAAATTTAACAAAATCTATCTTGGCAGATTCTTTGTAATTATATGATTATCATTAATTAAAATGGTAATTTAAAATTTACAAAAATGAAAAATCTATTTAAAATATTTGTTCCTGCCTTAATTGCTTTTACAATGGTTTCCTGTATGACAGCTTCAGATACTTATGCATACAGCAATAATCCTTATTCTCAAGGTTATTCTGATGGTTATAGAGATGGCTATTATCAGTCACCAGATGGCTATTGGTATGCTCCGAATGTCGTTTATTTAGACAATAATAACAATTATTACAGAAATGGAGCGGTTTATAACTCCAATTCCAGATTGCGAAACAATATCGTGATTTCACCAAAAAGAAATTCTCTGCATAATGAGAATATTAGAATTCAATCTGGAACTCAAAGAAACACTGGGATGATTAATACCAATCAAAATAATGTGAGAACTCAGCCGTCTACGAGAAATCAGAATAATATGAGAACTCAACAATCGACAAGAAATCAAAATAATATGAGGACTGTTCCGCAAAAAGATGCTCAGCCTCAAAGAGAAGTGCGTTCGGGAGAAAATTCTGGAAGAAGATAAAATAATCCAAGCTGCTAATTGCAGCTTTTTTTGTGAGAGGAATTTTTTAATTTTATTTTGAATCTGGAAAAGAAATTATAGTATTTTTGTAAAAAATGTAGAGATGCTCGTGATTGGTATAGCCGGAGGAACAGGTTCCGGAAAAACAACTGTTGTAAACAAGATAATGCAACAACTTAACGTAGAAGGTGTTAACATACTTTCTCAAGATAATTATTACCACGACAATCCAAATCTCACATTGTCCGAGAGAGAAGCTTTGAATTATGACCATCCAAAATCCATCGATTTTGACTTGATGCTGCAACACGTAAAAGCTCTCAAAAATCATCAAAGTATAGAACAGCCAATTTATTCTTTCGTCACACATTCCAGAACGGGCGACCACGTGACTGTGGAACCCAAAAACGTTTTGATCGTGGAAGGAATTTTAGTTTTGACTAATAAAGAATTACTGAAAGAATTCAATCTAAAAGTATTTGTACACGCAGATTCCGATGAGCGATTGATTAGAAGGATCCGCAGAGATACGCAGGAAAGAGGTCGTGATTTGCAGGAAGTTTTACACAGATACCAGACGACTTTGAAACCGATGCATCAGGAATTTATCGAGCCTTCTAAAAATGAAGCAGACCTGATTGTTCCAAATATGAAGCAGAATTCTGTAGCAATTGATTTCTTGACGACTGTGATTAACAATTCGCTTAAAAAAGTTCATTAATTATGAAATCGTCTTGCGATTACATATTAAATTAGAAATAAATAAATACTTTCAATATGAAAGAACTCATCAAAGATATCAAGAAAAAATCGCCGACACTTAAGTTTTTTAAGACTTACGTGTTCAACAAATACGTGTTGACATTAGTAGGATTTTTAGTTTGGATGATATTTTTTGACAGCACTTCTTTTTTGGTCATCAATGAACTGAATGGCGAAATCAAACGTTATGAAGGTCAGCGCGAATTCTACAAAACAGAATACGAAAAGAATGATAAATTTTATCGTAAACTGATGAACAACAAGCAGGAAAAAGAAAAATATGCGCGGGAAAATTACTTTATGAAAAAGCCAAATGAGGAGATTTTCATATTGGTAGTGGACAGTTCTAAAATCGCAAAAAAATAAACAAATGAGTTTCATAGAAAATACGTTGGAAGATTGGGAAACGCTTGTCAAAAAGCAACTCAAAACAGAAAATATTTATGAAATTCTTTCTAAAGATAATCTGGAAAACTTAGATGTAAAGCCATATTATCAAAATAATTCTGAAACTAAAATACTTCCGAAAGTTGAAGAAAGTACACATCTTGTTGCCGAATATCAAGACGGTTTGGAAGATCAGGCTTTTGCTTTTCTTCTAAATAAAAATGTGGAAGGGTTGGAAGAAAAAGCTGTTTTCATAAACAATCCGGATTTAGCGGAACACATTTTAACCGATGAAACCAATCGCTATTTTTCTTTGATTGATGTTTTTTCTGATGATAAAAATGCTGAAATTAATGAACATTTGTCTGGTGAACTATTGTCAAAAGCTTTCGAAAGACAGATTTGCGTAGATGTCAGTTTGCATCAAAATGCCGGCGCTTCTATTATCCAGCAATTGGCTTTTGCATTGGCAAAATCTAAAGAATTGATGGAGAAATTTGGTTCTGAGATTCTTGAGAAATTGGTTTTCAGATTTGCAATTGGTTCCAATTATTTTTTCGAAATTGCTAAAATCCGTGCTTTCAAATATGTGTTTAATCAGTTTTCTAAGGAATTCGGAAAAGATTTGATTCCATACACTTTTGCTGAAACTTCTTTTAGAAATAAAGCTAAAAATGATGCAGATAATAATCTGATTCGGTCAACATTGGAATTGGCTTCAGCGATGATTGGAGGTGCAGACGCCGTTTTTTGCAACAATTACAAAATCGAAAATCCAACAGAGCTTTCTAAAGAAATCTCTTTCAAACAACAAATCGTTTTAGCCTACGAAAGCATCATCAATGTTTTTGAAGATGCAACTTCCGGAAGTTATTTTGTGGAAGATATTACGCAACAATTTGCTGAAAAATCCTGGAAATTATTCCTGGAAATTGAGAAAAAAGACGGTTACCTTGAACTCTTGAAATCAGGAGAAATACAAAAAATGATTTTTGAACAAGCTGTGAAAGAACAAAGCTGGGTAGAAGATGGGAAAATTAAAATCATTGGTGTCAATCTATATCCGAAATTGGAAAAGAAAAAAACTGTGGAAGAACTTTACAATTCTGATGAAATCAAAGCTGTTCGTCTGGCTGAAATGTTTGAGTGATGAAAGAACATTTTCAAGATCTTTTGGAATATAATCTGCATTTTAATCAATTATTGATTGAGAATTTTCAGGAAAATAATTTGGTTTGGTCAGAGAGAAGTAAAAGTCTTCTCAATCATATTCTGAACGCACATCAAATTTGGAATTCGAGAATCCTTAATCAAAAAATATTCGAAGTGTGGCAAATTAATCCTGATGAATCTTTGCTGAAAATCAATTCTGATAATTTTAACAACACTCTGAAAATCCTTAATCAAATAGAATTTACTGATATTATTTCTTACAAAAATTCAAGAGGAAAAGAATTTACTAATACAGTTCAAGAAATCATATTTCATTTTCTGAATCATTCCACTTATCATCGTGGGCAAATTGCAATGCAGATGAAACAAGTCGGTTTGGAACCTATCAATACAGATTATATTTTCTATAAAAGAGATTTGTAAAATCCTCAAATTAATATTACATTATTCTCAATTTTCGTAATTATTAAACTCAAAATTCGTAACTCATAACTAATTCACTATCTTTGCAAAAATTTTTAGACAATGAGCGAAGACGGAAAGAGACCAGAGAGAGACAAGAAACCAAGAAGTGCAGGTGGTAGCAGACCGTCTGGAAACTCCCGTGGCTCTGGCGAAAGAACGTCCAAAAGCAGACCTTCTGTTGGAGGTGCACGTAAACCGAAAACAACAAGAGGCGGAGACCGTTTCGAAAGTAGAGGTGAAGATGGTGAAAGAAAGCCATTTAACAAAAAGCCTGCGAACAAAAAACCATACATCCGACCAGAAACTGCTGAGGACAGAACGAAATCTTTCATCCAAAGAAGAAGATTAGAGAAAATCACAAAAGAGGTTTTTAAAGATACCATCAGACTGAATAAATATATTGCCAATTCTGGGATTTGCAGTAGAAGAGAGGCGGACGAACTGATTTCTCAAGGTCTTGTGGAAGTAAACGGCAAAGTGGTAACAGAAATGGGTTACCAGGTTCAGAAAACAGATAGAGTGGTTTTTGACAGCCAAAATATTACGCCTGAAAAACCTGTTTATGTTCTATTGAACAAACCAAAAGGTTATATTTCTACAACCAAAGATGACAAAGCAAGAAAAACCGTAATGGATTTGACAGCAAACGCATCGCCATACAGAATCTTCCCAGTTGGAAGATTGGACAGACAAACAACTGGTGTGATTCTTCTGACGAATGACGGACATATGACGAAAAAACTGACGCATCCATCTTTCAACATCAGAAAAATCTATCATGTGACTTTGGACAAAAAATTGACCAATGATGATATGAAATTGATTGCGGAGGGAATCCGTTTGGAGGAAGGTGTTGCAGAGATTGACAGTATTTCTTTCATCGAAGGAAAACCTAAAAATGAGGTTGGAATCGAAATCCACATTGGTTGGAATAGAGTTGTGCGTAGAATTTTCCAAAAGCTGGGTTACGAAGTTGAAACGCTGGATAGAGTAATGTTTGCCGGATTGACCAAGAAAAACATCAAACGAGGTCACTGGAGAATTCTTTCGGAATTGGAAGTGAATAATTTGAAAATGTTGTAATAAAAAATCCTCAGAACTATCTGAGGATTTTACTTTTTGTTATTATTTCACTTCATCATAATAAAGCATCTTATCATCTTTATCAAAACTGATGATGATTATTTCTCGGTTTTTTGCTTCGTCATTATTGAAGAACTTTGCTCTCGGCGCTAAACTACCTTCTTGTGAAAGTCTAGGATTCCAATAGAGTGTTTCTCTAGTATCTGTTTTTATTTTCTTGTACGCATCGCCGGTTATATCAGGCAATTCGAATTCGGTTGATTTATCGTAACCGCGTAAAACAGTTTTGTTAACTTTTTCAGTCGTTTTATCTTCTTCGGACAACATATCTCCTCTTTTGGTATAGATTGCAATGGCATTTGACACTAAACCACCAGTTTTAATAACTTTCACCATTGCGATGTTACTGACAGGCAATGAACTAATCATACTCGCATCCACAGGCATTTCGTCCAAAAATAAATTCGCTTGTGAACCACGGATAGACGGGATATAATTTCCAGAACTGTCCATTGTGAAAGTAACGCCTGCAACTCTGCCTTGCAACCATTGTAGAATATTGAAAGAAGATTGAGCATCTTTGTTCTCATTTACAAAATCAAAAATAGTAGCATCCAAACTACTGAATCTTCCACTGGATAATTCTTTGTCCAACTCTGCTTTTTTATCTACTTTTTTGGCGGTAACTTTTACTTCTTCAATTAAAGTTTCTTCATTCGCTGACTTCAAGATTTGTTGGTTTTTTTTGTTTTGAAGTGCTTTTGCGATAGTGGGATTTGAATTTGAAGCAGAATTTACCAATTGATAATTTGTCGAAGGAAGATTACCTTTATATGGAATATTCGAAACCAAAGATTGGAAGCTGATACTCAAGTTGTCACTTTCTGAGACTTGTTTTTTATCTTTATTAAGGTAATAAGAAATGGTCAAAGGTTCATCAAAATAGATATTATCTAAATAAATAAAACCATTATCATCTGTCACCGCAGGAACAAAACTTTTATCCGAATTTTCGGTTTTCAACAACAAATTGACATTTTTATTCGGTAAGAAACGTCCATTGTTCGTCACTTTTCCTTTGAAAGAAAGATTGTTTTGAGGTTTATAAATAAAGTCTGGAGTTTTCCCGGATAGAAGTGATTCCCAATCAAAACGTTTCCATTTTTCAGAAATTAACAAAGCATCAAAAGCTTCCGGATTAGCACTTTTTTCAAAATATTGAGATGGATTGAAAATTGACGTTGTAAAATCTCCGGTTAACCATTTTGCGCTGAGTAATGTATTTTCATTTTTACTTTCAGAAGGTTGATTTTCTCGTACTAATACTGTGTAATTCGAGTAATCTTCATTAGGTTCAATATCAAAACTGTTAAAGGCACGCGGTTCATTATTCAATGAAAAATTTAAAGTCGGTTCGTCCAGATTCAGTTTTTTTGGATTGACGAAAAATAATCTTTGTGCCACCAGATTTTGTTTCCCATCAAAAATTGTAATCTGTAAAACCGCAGTTTCATCGTTGCTCACTTTGTTTGGAATAATACTGGAAGCTTCGCTGTTTGGCGTTTTGATGTTTGCTCTGTAAACCATTTGATTATTGATGGTTCCAACGATGGAATAACCTTGCAAACCTTGTGGCAAAGCAACTCCTTTGATTTGATAACTGATTCCTTTGGGGTCATTAACTAACTGAAGATTGATTCCTGAATTAGCAACCGTTGGCAAAGCTACAGTTTGTTTTGCACCTTTATTATCTTCAACAATAACTTTGTAAGTCTTACCAAATTTTGGCGTGATGGTAAAAATTCCAACGTTCTTATCCAGCCCTTTAAAAGTTGTCAATTTTTCATTGGGTTTCTCAGAATCTACAACATAACCGCTCCAATTTTCAGGAGGAATGCCTTCTGAGTAAAGTCTCACAGCAAATTTGGTAGAAATATTATCGATAAAAGTTCCACTTTCTGGAAAAGCATTCGCTGTCCACTTTGTGTTTTTAGTTAAGGTCAATTTTTGTTCAGAATTAGGATTGTAAATCGGAACTTGTTTAATAAAATTAAATTCTTCAGGGAAATTCGCCATCCAAGTCGTATAGGCTCGGAAGTAGTAAATATCTTCTTTCAGAGCTTCGGTTAAAACGAAAGTGCCGTCACCTTCACCATTTTTGAGTACAACTGTTCTTTTATCGACAAGATTTTTACTGTGGTCATACAACTCCACAAATAGAGTAGTAGAAATGGTGGAACGACCATAACCATTGAATACAAAAGATTTGAAATAGATATTGTCGCCAACGACATAGTTGTCCTTATCTAATAAAACATAGACCTTTTCCTGCGTATAATTTTGTTCCAGATTTTGGACTGCTTTGTCTATTTTGTCCTGCGCTTTAAATTGCATCATCCCAACAACATAAAGAAAAAATATAAATGATTTTCTCATATTAAAAGCTTGTAATTTTAATTTTAAATTCTTTCTGCAAATTAATTAAACAAAAGAAAACCCTCAACATTTGTTAAGGGTTTTATATTAATTTTAACAGGGATTTTAATTAAATTCCTTTCAAAATCTGATTCAAAGTTTCAGAAGGCCTCATTGCTTTGTCAGTCTTCTCAAAATCTGGTCTGTAATAACCGTCAATTTCCTGAGCTTTACCTTGAGAACCGATCAATTCTTCGTTGATTTTGCTTTCGTTTTCTGCCAATGCTTTTGCAATTGGCGCAAATTTAGCAGCGATCTCAGCATCTTTGGTTTGGTTGGCCAATGCTTCTGCCCAATAAGTTGCCAAATAGAAGTGTGAACCTCTGTTGTCGATAGTTCCTAATTTTCTTCCCGGAGATTTGTCTTCTGTCAAGAATTTTGCATTAGCTTCGTCCAAAGCATCAGCAAGAATTTGCGCTCTTGTATTGTCTTGAGTCTGAGCCAAATGTTCCAAAGAAGCCTGCAAAGCCAAAAACTCTCCAAGAGAATCCCATCTCAAATAACCTTCTTCAATGAACTGCTCGATGTGTTTTGGGGCAGAACCTCCAGCTCCTGTCTCGAACAATCCGCCACCGTTCATCAATGGAACGATAGACAACATTTTTGCAGAAGTTCCTAATTCCAAAATAGGGAATAAGTCGGTCAAATAATCTCTTAAAACATTTCCGGAAACAGAAATTGTGTCTTTACCTTCTCTGGCTCTTTCCAAAGTTTCGGTCATCGCATCTTTCACATCCAGGATTTTGATGTCAAGTCCAGTTGTGTCGTGATCAGCTAAATATTTTTCAACTTTTTTGATCATTTCTCTGTCGTGCGCTCTTGCTTGGTCTAGCCAGAAAATGGCAGGCGTTTCAGATAATCTCGCTCTGTTTACAGCCAATTTCACCCAATCCTGAATCGGTGCATCTTTGGTTTGACACATTCTGAAAATATCAGATTTTTCCACTTTTTGCTCAAGCAAAGTATTTCCATTTTCGTCAAGAACTTTGATGGTTCCGTCAGCTTCTGCCTGGAAAGTTTTGTCGTGAGATCCGTATTCTTCAGCTTTTTGAGCCATCAATCCAACGTTTGGAACAGAACCCATCGTTTTTGGATCAAGCGCTCCGTTTTTCTTCATATCATCAATTGCAGCCTGGTAGAAACCTGCGTAAGAACGGTCTGGGATAATTGCCACAGTGTCATCTTCGGCACCAACTTTATCCCACATTTTCCCTCCATTTCTGATTAATGCTGCCATAGATGCATCTACGATAATATCAGAAGGAACATGGAAATTCGTGATTCCTTTGTCAGAATTTACCATTGCCACTTTTGGTCCTTCAGAAAGAACTTTATCGATATCAGCTTTGATTTCTGCTTCTTGCGGAATCCCGGCAATTTTATCATAAAGATTTTGTAATCCGTTGTTTGGGTTGATATCTAGAGATTTGAAAGTCTCAGCATATTTAGTGAAAACATCTTTGAAGAATGTCTCAACAATTGCTCCGAAAATAATCGGATCTGAGATTTTCATCATTGTAGCTTTCAAGTGAGCAGAAAGAATCACGCCTCTTTGTTTAGCTTCATCAATTGCCGTTTGAACAAAAGCTTTCAATGAATTAAGATTCATCACAGAAGAATCGATTACTTCACCGGCTTTTAGGTTGGCGGAATCTTTCAAAACCTTTTCAGAACCATCATTTCCAAAGAAAACAATTTTGAATTTAGAATCGTTTTCAACCGTTGTAGAAGTTTCAGTTCCGTAGAAATCTCCTTTTTCCATATTGGCAACATCGGTTTTGCTGTCAGATGCCCAAGTGCCCATTTTGTGTGGATTTGCTTTAGCATAATTTTTAACCGCTTTTGGTGCGCGTCTGTCAGAATTGCCTTCTCTAAGAACTGGATTTACTGCGGATCCAAGAACCTTTGCATATTTAGTTTTGATTGCTTTTTCCTCGTCATTTTTTGGTTCAGCAGGATAGTTTGGAACTGCGAAACCCTTAGATTGTAATTCTGCGATGGCTTCTTCCAATTGAGGTGCAGATGCAGAGATATTTGGTAATTTAATAATGTTTGCTTCGGGAGTTGTAGCCAATTCGCCAAGTTCCGATAAAGCATCACCAATCTTTTGGTCATCAGTCAAGAATTCTGGAAAGTTGGCCAAGATTCTGCCCGAAAGTGAAATGTCTTTTGGAACGATGTTAACGTCTGCAACAGAAGTGAAAGCCTGAACGATAGGCAAAAAAGAATGTGTTGCCAACATTGGAGCTTCATCCGTAAGCGTGTAAATAATTTTTGATTTTTCTGACATTATTTATTTGATTTTATTACATACTGAATCACAAAAATACGTATTTTATAATGATTTTGTGATAGTGTGAATATGATTTTTGTTCAAATTGATAATTAATTATTACCTAGTAGTTCTCAAAAGTTAAATTTTATTAAAGTCAATTTTAATATTTGAAAATTCAGTCATCAACCATTAACTTTGATGCAAATAAATTATAAACAATGTCACAAATTACATTCAAAGGAAGTCCTATAAACACTGTAGGAAGCTTGCCGGAAGTTGGAACTACCGCTCAGGAATTCACATTAGTTGGTGCGGATTTATCTGAAAAACACCTTGCCGATTACACAGGAAAAAGAGTTTTGTTGAACATTTTCCCAAGTATTGACACTGGCGTTTGTGCGGCGTCTGCAAGAGAATTCAACAAAGAAGCTAGTTCTTTGGAAAATACCGTTGTCATCAATGTTTCAAGAGATTTACCTTTTGCATTGAATAGATTTTGTGCAGCAGAAGGTCTTGATAATGTAGAAGTTTTGTCAGATTTCAGAGGGAATTTTGGGGAAGATTATGGCGTGACTTTAGACGATTCTCCGTTGAGAGGTTTGCTAAGTAGAGCTGTTGTTGTTTTGGACGAAAACGGAACTGTTATTTACACAGAACAAGTTCCGGAAATTGGACAAGAACCAAACTATGCAGATGCGGTAAATGCTTTGAAATAATTTTAAAATTAAATCATTCATATTAACGGAAAATCTATTATTTTAGATTTTCTGTTTTTTTTATGGACATACTCAAAATTATTTATCAACATCCCGCATTATCCGAAGAAGATTTAGATTTAATCTTCAATAAACACGAAAAATTGCATTTCAAAAAAGGTGATCTTTTCGTTAAGGAAAACGAAGTTTCTAATGAATATTTTATTTTGGAAAATGGTGTCGCGCGTTCGTTTGTTTATGATACAGATAACAATGATATTACGATTAATTTCTTCACAGAGTTTGATATTATCATAGAAGCGTCATCTATTTTTCAAAGAATTCCGTCGATAGAAAACATTCAGGCGGAAACAGATTGTGTGGTTTGGAAGATAGATTACGAATGTTTTCAGGAGTTGTTTTTGACGATTCCTGCATTGGCAGAATGGGGAAGAGCGTGGATGTCCTATCAATTATTTTATCTCAAAAACCGTTCTGTGGAAATGATAACCAAATCTGCAACAGAACGTTACCTTAATTTAATTCAGGAAAAACCGGATGTCTTGAAATTCGCACCTCTTAAAAATCTGGCTTCCTATCTGGGAATTACGGATACTTCTCTGAGTCGCATTAGGAAAGAAATTACCAAGAATTAATTTCTTTATAAAATGAAAAAAAAAGAGCAATATGGTTATTGCTCTTTTTTATATAAATTGAAGTTACTGTTTTGTAAGATCTTTTGTAAGATTTTTCTTCAGCATCTTTTTGTGAATCATGCTAGACATTATCACACTGATTTCATAAAGTAAAATCAATGGAAATGCTGCTGCCATCATACTTAGAACATCGGCAGGCGTAATAATTGCTGCGACTACCATTATCAAAACAATCGCGTGTCGTCTGTATGTTCGCAGGAATTTCGGTGTTAAAATTCCAATCGATGTTAGAATGTAAACCGCTATCGGAAAAAGAAAAACAACGCCCATTCCCATCGTAACCTGAAGAAATAAAGTCGTGTAATCTGACAAATCAAACAGTTGAACGATATTATCAGAAACTTTGAATAGCAAACCGAAATTAATGGCGAATGGTAAAATCAGAAAATAACCGGTAAGAACGCCTGTCATAAACAAAATCCAGATGGAATTGATATAAAAAATCGAATTCTTTTTTTCATTCGGCATCAGTGCTGGACTGATGAATTTCCATATTTCCCAAACGATATACGGAAAAGCCAAAACTACGCCTGAAAAGATGGAAACTGCCATCATCACATTGAATTGCTGAAACAATTGCTTCTGCTGAACACTGAATTTGGCAGGCAAAA